>ENA-OPYY01000131-OPYY01000131.1-human-gut-metagenome-genome-assembly--contig:-NODE-131-length-31991-cov-1.802881_pt1 | contig 31991 bp, 29 predicted proteins | sample MGYA00242472_ERZ504481 | MGnify/ENA primary metagenome ERZ504481 (study PRJEB26092, sample SAMD00036265) | human gut metagenome | host: Homo sapiens | study: EMG produced TPA metagenomics assembly of...
CAACATTTTTGTTTGAAAAAGATGCAAATTATATCGCAGAGTTTACGTATATGGATCTGGCAGGAAGGAAAGTCAGCATTGCTCCGAGAAGATTCACAGTGGATCAGACGGCTCCGAAAGGAGAAATTGTTGTGGATGGGCAGAAAAATTCAGCAGAATCATGGAGAACTGTTTCTTTTAGTTTGTTCCAAAGAGATGCTTATCAGATTCAGATTACGGGAGAAGATGTTACAGCCGGGGTGGCTTCCGTAAAATATTACTGTTCGAAACGTCCGCTTTCGGAAGAAGATGTAAAGAATTTACCATCAAAAGAATGGGTGAAAGGAGATGCATTTGCAGTAAATCCGGACCAACAGTGTATCGTGTATGGAAAAGTGGAAGATCTGGCAGGAAATATCTGCTTTTTATACCCGATAAGTGGAATGATTACGGAATGCTCAGAGCCAAAGATCAAAATGACATTGGAAGGGGAAAAATCCGGTGGGGTTTATCGAGGAGATGTGACAGTAAAGATAGAAGCGGAAGATCTACAGGCAGGGGATACATATTCAGGAATTCAACAAGTTTTCTACCATGTGGCAGCAGAAGAAAATGTACAGGCAGATAAGGAGGAAATTTTATTTCAAAAAGAAGATCATCAGACACGAGGAAAGGCAAGATGGGAAGGAGCAGTTGTCATTCCGGCGGAGGTGTTCAACAGCAATGATGTGAGGGTTCAAGTAACGGTAAAGGATTTTGCCGGAAACGAGAAGACAGAGAACAAAGAAAAGATAGCAATAGACATCACACCGCCGATCCTTCACGTTCAATATGATGATCAGATGCCTGTAAACGGAAACTATTACAGGAAGGCACGGAAAGCGACCATCACTGTTCACGAGAGAAATTTTGATGAAAAGACTTTGAAAATTCAGGCAGGCAGTTCGGAAGGAAGGCAACCGATCAGTGGGGAATGGACCAGGCAGGAAGGCGGAAAAAATACGGATCAGGATACATATGTATGTACAATGCTATTTCGGGAAGATGGGGTATACAAGCTTTCGCTTAATTGCACAGACAAGGCGGGAAACCAGACTATATATGAAAATGATGATGTGTTTGTGATTGATCAGACTGCTCCTGTTATCCGGGTTTCGTATCAGGAACAGACGGAAAGGACAAAGGGATATTATCATAAACCTCGGACTGCAGTGATCTCGATTCAGGAGAAAAATTTCCGACCGGAAGATGTAGCGATCAAAATCACAGCAGTTCTTGATGGGGAGGAGCAAAAGGCGCCGGAAATAGGGATGTTTACATCAGAGGGAGTAGACAGTGAAACATCTTCCCAAAATAGAGAAAGAGAAGCAGTACACCGTGCAACCATTTTATATGACAAAGATGGGACATATACATTTAATGTTTCTTACACAGATCTTGCGGGAAATATGGCAAAAGAGTATCCGGAAGATCGATTTACCATTGATCGGACAAGTCCGTCTGTAGAAATCTTTGGAGTGGAGAACAAGTCTGCAAATAATGATATAGTTGCACCTCAGATTCGTTATCAGGACAGAAACTACGAAGAGAAGGATGTCAAAATCGAATTGACGGGATACCATCGCGGGAAACTTCCGATAGAGGGACAGAAGACGGAAATCGTAAACGGGCAGTATATAAAACTACCGGATTTTGAACGGACGAAGGAGAAGGACGACTTGTATACACTGACAGTTCAAGTGACGGATCGGGCAGGCAATGTGACAAAAAAGTCAATTACATTTTCGGTAAATCGATTTGGCTCTGTCTATACATTAAGTGACAACACAAGAAAACTTCTGCAAAAGCATTATACAAAACAGCCGCAGGAAATTGAAGTGACGGAAATCAATATAGATACATTGCAGATGAAGGAGATCAGTTATGGAAGAGATGGAGAAGTTGTCAGACTGCAAAAGGGGAAAGACTATGCGGTGGAAAAAAACGAACCCGAGCAGGGATGGAAAACATACACTTATAAGATTGGCAGACACAATTTTCAGAAAGAAGGAAATTATACGGTAACACTTTCCTCAAAAGACAGGGCAGAAAATAGAGGGAACAATAAGATCAAGGGAGAAGAAATCAATTTTGTTGTAGATCAGACAGCGCCGACAGTGGTTGTTACCGGAATAGAGAATCATGGGAAGTATAAAGAGTCCTCGAAAAAAATGACGATTTATACGGAAGATAATTTTGCGGCAGAGGCAGTGGAAGTGTCTGTTTATGGTGAGAGAAAAATAAAAAAAAGATACGATGCCGAGAGATTGAAACGGCAGGGAGGAAGGGTAGAAGTTGTCCTTAGACAGGAGAATAGGTGGAAAACGGTTTGCGTATCCGGTGTGGATGCGGCAGGAAACCGATCGGAGGAAAAGGTGTTTCAAATTCTGGTCACACCGGATAGAAAGATTCAGTTTTTCTATAATCTGCCATCCATTGTGGGAGTTGCTTTGATGATCCTTCCATTGCTCTGCGGAGTAATTTTTTCATCAGAAAGCAGAGAAGAAAGCAGACAAGAAGAAAAGATTTTAAAGCAGACCAGAAAAATTCGGAAAGAGAAAGTTCCCAAACTTGACATTCCAAAATCCGTATGTTACGATTTCTACATATTTTTAATTTGAAAAAAGAAAACGCGTTGACGAAAAGAGTAAGTTGGGGGAAACTTTACAGAGAAGTTCTGATTCATATGGAAATGTGTGGAATGTGACTTGGACACAGACAGATACAAAGAGATATGAGATGCTGAGAGGAACAAGTGGAATCTGACTGAAGATGGCTTCCGAGCGGTGTATGATACTTTCTGTTGTCTATTCGGTCTAATCTAGAAGAGAATACGAAAGAAAAGTGTGATACAAAGGGATTCGCCCTTTACAGCGAGGAGTGCAGGGCACTCGGTAAGGTTCGCGCTGTGAAGAGCGGATAAATAGAAGTGGTACCACGGGAATCTCTCGTCTTCTCTTTTGAGGAGGCGAGTTTTTTGTTTCAAGAAAAACGATGAAATAAAAAACTCTCCGGGTGAGATCCTTTTTGAAGATGCTGCTTTTGAGTGGAAAATCTAAATGCGTATATTCAAAAAAAGAGGAGGATACAAAATGGATAAGAAAAAATTTTATATGACAACAGCGATTGCTTATACATCAGGCAAACCACACATTGGAAATACTTATGAGTTTGTACTTGCTGATGCAATCGCAAGATACAAAAGAAGTCAGGGGTATGATGTATTTTTCCAGACAGGAACTGACGAACATGGACAGAAGATTGAACTGAAGGCTCAGGAAGCTGGAGTGACACCGAAAGAATTTGTAGACGGTGTGGCTGCACAGGTAAAAGAGATTGCAGATCTGATGAATACATCTTATGATAAATTTATTCGTACGACAGATGAATATCATGAGAAACAAGTTCAGAAAATCTTTAAAAAGCTGTATGAGCAGGGAGATATTTACAAAGGATATTATGAAGGAATGTACTGTACACCGTGTGAGGCATTCTTTACAGAATCACAACTGGTTGATGGAAAATGTCCGGACTGTGGGCGTGAAGTACAGCCAGCAAAGGAAGAGGCATATTTCTTCAAGATGAGTAAATATGCGAACAGGCTGATTGAACATATCAATACACATCCGGAATTTATTCAGCCGGTGTCCCGTAAAAATGAGATGATGAATAACTTCTTGCTTCCGGGACTTCAAGATCTCTGTGTTTCAAGAACTTCTTTTACATGGGGAATACCGGTAGATTTTGATCCAAAGCATGTTGTCTATGTATGGTTAGATGCGCTTACAAACTACATCACAGGAATTGGGTATGACTGTGATGGAGAGAACAGTGAGCAGTTTAAGAAAGACTGGCCGGCAGATCTTCACTTGATCGGAAAGGATATTATCCGCTTCCATACAATTTACTGGCCAATCTTTTTGATGGCGCTGGATCTTCCACTTCCGAAGCAAGTGTTTGGACATCCGTGGCTGCTTCAGGGCGATGGAAAGATGAGTAAATCAAAAGGAAATGTCATCTATGCAGATGAGCTTGTAAATATGTTCGGAGTTGATGCAGTCCGCTATTTTGTTCTGCACGAGATGCCATTTGACAATGACGGTGTCATCACATGGGAACTGATGGTAGAGCGTATGAATTCTGACCTTGCAAATACACTTGGAAATCTTGTGAATCGTACGATCTCCATGACAAATAAATATTTCGGGGGAATCGTTACAGATAAGGGAATTGCAGAAGAGGTAGATACAGAGTTAAAAGCAGTTGTAGAGCGCACACCGGGAGCAGTAGATGAGAAGATGGACAAACTCCGGGTAGCAGATGCAATCACAGAGATATTCAACCTGTTCAAACGCTGCAATAAGTATATTGATGAGACAATGCCTTGGGCGCTTGCAAAAGAAGAGGACAAAAAGGACCGTCTGGAAACAGTGCTTTACAATCTGATTACAAGTATCTCAAAGGGGGCAGAATTATTAAGCTCATTTATGCCGGAGACATCTGAAAAGATTCTTGCTCAACTAAATGGAGGTCATGTAACAGACAAGCCGGAGATTCTATTCCAGAGACTTGATATGGAAGAGGTCATGAAGAAGGTAGAAGAATTACATCCACCAGTAGAAGAAAAAGCAGAGGAAGAGTCTGTAATTGACATTGAACCGAAAGAAGAAATCACATTTGAAGAATTTGGAAAGATGCAGTTCCAAGTCGGTGAGATTATTGCCTGCGAAGCGGTAAAAAAATCAAAGAAACTGCTTTGTTCACAAGTAAAGGTGGGAAGTCAGGTAAAACAGATCGTATCAGGAATTAAGGCACATTACACACCAGAAGAGATGGTAGGGAAAAAAGTAATGGTGCTTGTGAATTTAAAACCGGCGAAACTGGCAGGTGTTTTATCAGAGGGAATGCTTCTCTGTGCAGAAGATGCAGAAGGAAATCTTGCATTAATGACACCGGAAAAAGAGATGCCGGCGGGGGCAGAAATCTGTTAAGACTCTGCCCTACAGCCTGCAATAAAGTAACAAACAGATTATTACGAGAAAGAAGGAGAACACAATGAGTAAAATCAGAATTGGTATTGTTGGATATGGAAACATTGGACGCGGTGTAGAACTTGCAGTCGAGAGAAATGAAGATATGGAACTTGTTGCGGTAGTGACACGCCGTGATCCAAAAAGCGTTCAGATTCTGACGGAAGGTGTAAAGAAAGTACATTTTGATGATATTCTTACACTGAAAGATGAAGTCGATGTGATGATCCTCTGCGGAGGTTCTGCGACAGATCTTCCAGTGATGGGACCAGAAATTGCAAAACACTTCAATATGATCGACAGTTTTGATACACATGCAAAGATTCCAGAGTATTTTGCAGATGTAGATACAGCGGCAAACGAAGGGAAAAAAAGTAGGAATCATCTCTGTGGGCTGGGATCCGGGAATGTTCTCCCTGAACCGTATTTATGCAGAATCAATCCTCGTACAAGGAAGCACTTATACCTTCTGGGGAAAGGGAGTCAGCCAGGGACACTCTGATGCGATCCGCCGTATTGAAGGGGTGAAGAATGCAATCCAGTATACTGTTCCAATTGAGGAGGCAGTGGAGAGAGTCAGAAGTGGAAGTGAGCCAGAACTTTCCACAAGAGAAAAACATCTTCGTGAGTGCTATGTCGTGGCAGAGGAAGGTGCAGATAAGGCACTGATTGAGAAGACCATCAAAGAAATGCCGAATTATTTTGCAGATTATGATACAACCGTTACTTTTGTATCGGAAGAGGAATTAAAAGCAGAACACAGCAAAATGCCGCACGGCGGTTTTGTGATCCGCACTGGAGAGACTGGAAGAGAAGGAAACAAGCATGTAATTGAATACTCTTTAAAACTGGACTCTAATCCGGAATTTACTTCTAGTGTCTTAGTTGCATATGCCCGTGCTGCATACAGACTTGCAAACAACGGTGACTGCGGTGCAAAGACAGTATTTGATATTGCACCAGGCTTATTGTCTATGAAATCAGCAGAACAGCTGAGAAAAGAAATTCTGTAAAAGAAAAAAAGATAAGAGTTCAAGCGTAGTGAGAACGAGAAAAGCAGGTATTGCAAGAGGGTCCGTGTCATATTACCTCTTGGCAGTACCTGCTTTTTATAAAAGTCTTCTCGATTTTGTTTTCAACAGGAAGAAACGAACAGTTTCGATTAACTTAACTGTACTTCTTTTGCTTCTTCAGGTTTGAAGTCGTTTGCAAGATCGTAGATATTGTGACCAGTAGATTCACTCAATACGCGTCCTTCTAAAGAATAGCAGCGGATGAATCTCTTATTATCGATGCTTGACCAGTGTTCTACGTCCCATGTCAGATATCCGTCTGCATCTGTCTTCTTTTCATTTAAGATCAGATCTACCTGACGTCCATTTACCATAATGTCAACAAGTTCTTTTTCAGTAGCTTCCAGTTCTACTTTATTTACTGTGTCGTAAACTTTCATTTTGAAGTTCCTCCTCTTTTTTGATATATAGACAAGTATAATCTTTTTTATAGATAAATTCAAACCTTTTATAGAAGAAAGAATCGGAAAAGTTGAATTTACAAGGATTTTCACTTATAATACAAGGACAGAAGCAAAATCCGAAAGGGGTTAGTATAGATGATTTTTGAGACACATGCACATTATGATGATGAGCAGTTTGATGAGGACAGAGAACAGCTTCTTGCCGGTCTGCAGGAGGCAGGAATAGAGACAGTTGTAAATGTCGGTGCAACATTGGAGGGATGCCTTTCGACGATCAGACTTGCAGAGCAATATCCATTTATCTATGCGGCAGTCGGTGTACATCCTGACGAAGTCGGCACATTGGATGAGGAAAAATTTTCATGGCTGAAAGAAAAGCTGTCTCATGAGAAGGTTGTGGCTGTCGGTGAGATTGGTCTTGATTATTACTGGGATCAGGAATCACATGAAGTTCAGAAAAAATGGTTTCTCCGTCAGCTGGAGGCTGCAAGGGAGGCGGGACTTCCGGTGATCATCCACAGCAGGGAAGCCGCAGCCGATACCTTGGAGATGATGAAAGAATATGGGCAGGATCTTAAGGGGATTATCCACTGTTATTCGTATTCTGTCGAGCATGCAAGAGAGTATGTAAAGATGGGATATCTGCTAGGAATCGGTGGGGTTGTCACATTTAAAAATGCCAGAAAACTCAAGGAGGTTGTGGAAGAGATTCCACTGGAAGCGCTTGTTTTGGAAACGGATTGTCCGTATCTTGCACCGGTTCCGAACAGAGGAAAGAGAAATTCTTCCCTGAATCTTCCTTTGATCGCGGAAGAAATTGCGGCGATCAAACAGATCAGCTGTGAAGAGGTGATTACACAGACGAGAGAAAATGCAAGGAAATTATTTGGAGTATAGGAGAAAATATATGAATCAGCCAACATTAGGCAATCCACAGAATACCATTGCGGTATTGCAAAAATACAATTTTTCATTTCAGAAGAAATTTGGTCAGAACTTTCTGATTGACACGCATGTGTTGGACAAAATTATCCGTTCGGCAAAGATTACGAAAGATGATTTTGTTCTGGAGATTGGACCGGGAATCGGTACGATGACACAATATCTCGCATGCGCGGCGAGAGAAGTCGTAGCGGTTGAGATTGATAAAGCATTGATTCCAATTCTGGAGGATACTTTGAGCAGTTATGACAATGTGACTGTCATCAATGAAGATGTGTTAAAGCTGGATATTGTAAAACTGGCTCAGGAGAGAAATGGAGGGAAACCGATCAAAGTGGTGGCAAACCTTCCGTACTATATTACGACACCGATCATTATGGGACTTTTTGAGAGTCATGTCCCGGTGCAGAGCATTACAGTTATGGTGCAAAAAGAGGTCGCAGACCGCATGCAGGTTGGACCTGGAACGAAAGACTATGGGGCACTGTCGCTCGCAGTGCAATATTATGCAAAGCCATATATTGCAGCAAATGTTCCACCGAATTGTTTTATGCCGCGACCGAAAGTAGGGTCTGCAGTGATACGGTTAGAATGCCATGAAGAGCCTCCGGTGCAGGTGAAAGATGAAAAATTGATGTTCCGTATTATCAGAGCATCTTTCAATCAGAGACGGAAGACACTGGCAAACGGACTGAAAAATTCACCTGAAATTTCCTTATCCAGAGAGGGAATTGAGCAGGCAATTGCGGAATTAGGAAAAGGGGCGAGCGTACGAGGAGAAGCCTTAATCTGGAAGAGTTTGCAACTTTAAGCAATATTGTCGGACGGTTGCAGCAAGAGGAGAATGGAACGAAAGCGTAGTGTTTATTATTTGAGTCATAGAAGGAGGAAACAACTATGAGATATCAGATTTTAGGAGACACACTTCCGGTAGTTATCTGCAGACTGGACGGAGGAGAAAGCATGATCACAGAGAAGGGATCTATGGCATGGATGTCACCAAATATGCGGATGGATACTTCTACAAATGGAGGAATTGGAAAGGCATTCGGAAGAATGTTTTCCGGGGAAGCAATTTTCCAAAACATTTATACAGCGCAGGGAGGAGCGGGAGAGATTGCATTCGCATCCAGCTTTCCTGGTTCTATCCGGGCATTTCATATTCGTCCGGGAGAAGAAATAGTCGTACAGAAAGGCGGCTTTCTTGCAGCTGAGGCAGGAATACAGCTGTCCGTTCATTTTCATAAAAAACTTGCATCCGGCCTTTTTGGCGGAGAGGGATTTATACTACAGAGGATTTCCGGCGAAGGAGTCATGTTTGCCGAGTTTGACGGACATGTGATTGAGTATGAACTTCAGCCAGGGCAGCAGATTGTAATTGATACCGGACACCTTGCGGCGATGACAGCGTCATGCCAGATGGATATCCAGACTGTTCCGGGGTTAAAAAACAAATTTTTCGGGGGAGAAGGCTTTTTTAACACAGTAATTACAGGACCAGGACATGTCTGGCTGCAGACCATGCCAATCAGCAATGTGCTGGAGCACTTCGTCCATATTTTCCGACCGGAAACTAATATAGAACAAACTAAAACAGACTTTTTGCAAAGAAGAAACAAAAAGTCTGTTTTTTGATTAATAATTATTTAATATTTTTGAATATTGCAAAAATGAATGCGTTTTAGTATAATAAGTGCTAAATTACAAACAGATTTCAGCATTCGGAAAGGAGAAGCCTATGGGAAAATCAGTTTCAGAAGCATTGTTTGATGTGACACCTCAGATCGAGCATTAGCAAAGAAGTGTGAAGAGAATAATGAGATTGAGAAAGAATTATATATAAAGTATGAAGTAAAGAGAGGACTGCGCGATCTGAACGGAAAAGGTGTTCTGGCAGGGCTGACGAATGTATCAGATGTTCGCGCGAAGAAGATTGTCAATGGAGAGGAAGTTCCATGTGAAGGAAATTTGTATTATCGTGGATATAACGTAAAGGATCTTGTCAATGGATTTCTAAAAAAGGAACATTATGGATTTGAAGAAATTGCGTATCTCCTCTTATTCGGAGAACTGCCAAATGAGAGCGAGTTAAGAGAGTTTCACGATGTTCTTGTAGAGCGCAGAACGCTTCCGCCGACATTTGTGCGAGATGTGATCATGAAAGCACCTAGCAAGGATATGATGAACAGTCTCTCACGCTCGATTTTAAATCTATATTCTTATGATGAAAAGGCAGATGATACGTCTATCCCGAATGTACTCCGGCAGTGTCTGAATCTGATCAGCCAGTTCCCGATGCTGATGGTATATGGATATCATGCATATCATTATCGGATGGGAGAGGATTTATTTATCTATGCTCCGGATCCGGCACTCTCCACAGCAGAAAATATTTTAATGATGCTAAGGAAGGATAAGAAGTATACGAAGCTGGAGGCGAAGATACTGGATATGGCACTTGTGCTCCATATGGATCATGGCGGAGGAAATAATTCAACATTTACGACGCATGTAGTTACTTCTTCTGGAACAGATACCTATTCAACGATGGCAGCTGCTATGGCATCGCTGAAAGGGCCAAAGCATGGAGGCGCTAATATCAAAGTGACACAGATGTTTGAAGATATGAAGCAGCATCTTACAGACTGGGAAGATAGAGATGAAGTGAAGGCATATCTGGAAGCACTCCTGGATAAGAAAGCATTCGATCAGAAAGGTTTGATTTATGGAATGGGACATGCGGTCTATTCTATTTCCGATCCAAGGGCAGATATCTTCCGCGCATTTGTTGCACAGCTGGCAAGAGAAAAGCATTGTGAGAAGGAGTATGCTCTTTATGCACTGGTGGAAGAACTGGCACCAAAAGTAATCGGTGAGAAGAGAAAAATTTACAAAGGAGTCAATGCCAACGTAGATTTTTACAGCGGTCTCGTATATAGCATGCTCGGGCTGCCAAAGGAACTGTATACACCGATCTTTGCAACGGCACGTATTGTCGGATGGAGTGCACATCGATTAGAAGAGTTGAAAAATGTTGATAAGATTATCCGTCCGGCATATAAATCGCTGGCTCCGCACAGAGCATATGTTGAGATGGAAGACAGGTAAATAAAAAAGTAGGAAGGAAGAGAAACGATGGAAAAGACAGAATTTTACTATCCTTCCGGTGATGGACATACAGAGATCCACGCAATTGAGTGGAGAGGAGAGGGACAGATTAAAGCTGTCCTTCAAGTCTGTCATGGAATGGTAGAATATATTGAACGGTACGAAGCATTTGCCTCTTATCTTACTGACAGAGGATTCGTAGTAGTTGGTCACGATCATCTGGGACATGGAAAATCAGTGGCAGATGAGGAAGATTATGGATATTTCCCAAAAGAGAGCGGCAACGAATATGTAGTGGGAGATATCCATACCCTTCGCAGAAAAACGGAGAAGAAATATCCGGGGATTCCATATTTTATGCTGGGACATAGTATGGGTTCTTTTTTGCTGAGACAATATCTGCTATTCTATGCGGAAGGGCTGTCAGGCGCAGTCATTATGGGAACAGGATATCAGCCATTACCGATACTGATGCTCGGCAGAGGAGTTTGCAAGTGCATTGCCGGAGTCAAGGGGTGGCGTTACCGAAGTAAGTTTGTAAATTCGATGGCATTCGGAGGATATAACAAGAAGTTTCACCCTACAAGGACTGAGATGGACTGGTTGACAAAGGATGAAAAAATGGTAGATGCTTATTTAAAAAATCCGATGTGTACCTTTATTTTTACTGTGAGCGCTTACTATCAGATGTTCGGAGGAATGAAACAGTTACAGAAAAAAGGAGCCATTGAAAAATACCAAAAGATCTTCCGATATTTTTGTAGCTGGAAAGGAGGATCCTGTGGGAAACTTTGGGGATGGTGTGGAAAAAGTCTTTCAAAAATACAAAGACTGTGGATGTAAAGATGTGCAGATCAAGTTATATGAAAATGACAGGCATGAAATTCTGAATGAAACGGACCGGGAAACGGTATATACAGATTTGTATTCTTGGATGGAAAGCCGTTTCTGCCATTGTGAAGATAAATAAAAGCTTCACCGAAACAGAAGCTTTGCGATAGAAAAAGAGCCCATATACTTCTGTATGACAGTAAAAAGTATGACTGTCATTTGATGAGAGGATATAGGGCTCTTTTCTTGATAAAAAATATGTCGATAAGTGTTTAGATATTGAGTGTTGTCTTACACAAAGCTTGTTTCCAGTCTTTGTAAAAGCTGTCGATGGAAGAATATCTCTTCAATCTTTCAGGCGAGACAGCTTTGCATGCGACATCGTAGCATGCTCTGTTAAGTTCCCATTGTTCAAAGGAGCAAGGAGAAAAGGCATTTTGTTCATAGCGAGTACGAATTTCTTCTTCCGTGTAATGACCAAAAAAGCTGTCAAACAGAAGAGCACCAAGTGTATAAACATTTGTAATTTCATCAATGGCAGCGCCGTAACAATATTCTTCCGGTGCTTTTAAACGCTTTGTTCCCCAGTAGTCTTCGCCCATGTCGTTTATGGACGGCTTTTTTCGGAATAAGTCGATATCACAGATTGTTATTCTGTCTGTCTGAAAATCATACATTATGCTTCCTGCATAAAAATCAACCGCAATATATCCGCTTTCAGAAACAGTATTCAAAAAGGAAAACAGAACTTCCGCGGCAGCGATTCTTTTCTTTAAAGGTAATTGCCGAAAACGCTTTGCAGGAGGGATCAGCTGAGGATTGTTGTCATATTTCTCAAAATTCCAATGATCGAAGAGACAGTCACCGGATGTCCATTTAAATACAGAAATATATAAATCGTCCAGAGAACCGTGATCTATAAGTTCGATCAAATGTGGGTGTGTAATCGTTTCGTAAACAGACATCGCAGATTGAGAGACGCAATGGCCTCTTCCTTTGTACGGATAGATTCAGCAGTGGCAATTCCGGCAACTTTTATGAAAAATTTTTCTGAACCTCGCGCGACACCGAAACTGATATTTCCGGAATCATTCTGGTCAAAGACAGCAAAAACATTTCCGATTGCTTGCAGCCATGAGAAATCATGGATTTCTTTTAGGTGAAATTTAATTGTATCTAATGTAACAGTAATCATATAGCCTCCTGATTCCGGGAGGTAACTATCGATCAGACCTCCCTGATTGTTTATGGTTTCTATTTTTGTTTTTACATGTTATTGTCATAAAAATCATCTCCTTTATCATGCAAATATCTATATGAACACAAGACGGGTTTGTGGAACATGAGTTGCTTTTGTCAGGAGAAAGTATAGCAAACAGAAGATGGATTTTCCAGCAGATTTTTTAAAAAGACTGCTCTTTGTGTTTTGAAAAATGCCGGAAATCAGAAGGAGTACAGTGCTTATAGTATTTAAATTGTCTGATGAAGTAACTCATATTTTCATAGCCAGTATTGAGGGCGATTTCTGTGATTGGAGCATTGCTTTTCAGAAGAAGGGAAGCAGCTTGATTGATACGGTATTCATTCAGGTATGTAAAAGGAGATTTGCCAATCTTCTTTTTAAAAAATTTACAGAAATAATTTTTGTTCATATGTGCGCAGCTGGACAGCTCTTCTAGATGAATTTTCCTCATATAGTTTGTTTCTATATAAGTAAATACTTCTTTTAGAGGATCGAAATTAGAAGTTCTTTTGAACAAGGTTTCTTCAGAAACTGTGAGAAATGCATTGTGTAAAAACAGAGTTTCCAATATTTGCAGCAGAAGAATTTTGATGGAAAGTGGAGTCGTGGGAGATGGAGAATCGTACAGTAAGGCAGCAGATTCTATGAGAGAGCAGAGCTTTTCGGTACATTCTTTGGGCAGAGTTTCCCCATAGGGAAATTGTAATTTTTGAGACAGAAGGGGTAGGATCAACTCATCCTGACAGATGTCGTACTGGGTAAAGCTCAGTAGAGACATGGGAAACAAGAGTGCATAGTGATGGGATACTTTGCTGTGTCCGAAAATTCCATGTACGATTCCGGGATTGATAAAATAAACATGCCCTTCTGTCAATGCGTAAGAAGAATTTTCTGTACGAAGTGTCAGAGAACCTTTGGTAATATAGAGGAATTCTAATTCGTCGTGCCAGTGATAAGGGGCAAAGTAGGAACCGGTAAGATCTGCTTGAGAGAATGATTCAAACGGAAAATAAGGGGTTCCGTGTGGTTTTTCCTGAAGAGTTTGTTTGTTCATGAAAGAGGACCTCCTAGTTTGTTAAGTGATAAAAAGTGAATATAGCATAAATATAGAATAACATATTGCAAGAAAATACGAAACAAAGTGTTTATACTATCATTAACAATTAAAATTGGAGGAAGAAAAAATGTGGTGGAAAAATAGTGTAGTATATCAGATTTATCCAAGAAGTTTTGCAGACAGTAATGGAGACGGAATTGGGGATCTAAATGGGATTACGGCACATCTTGATTATTTGCAGAAACTTGGAGTAGATGTCGTATGGCTTTCACCGGTCTATCAGTCACCGAATGATGACAATGGGTATGATATTTCGGATTATCAGAACATTATGCAGGAATTTGGTACTATGGAAGAGTTTGACCGGATGCTTGCAGAAATGCACAAAAGAGGAATACGGCTTGTGATGGACTTAGTTGTGAATCATACTTCGGATGAACATGCATGGTTTATCGAAAGTAAAAAGTCAAAAGAAAATCCATATAGAGACTTTTATATATGGCGAGAGGGAAAGGACGGAAAAGAACCGAACAACTGGGGGGCGTGTTTCGGAGGCTCTACATGGGAGTACGACAGAGAAACAGATATGTACTATCTTCATTGTTTTTCAAAGAAACAGCCGGATCTCAACTGGGAAAATAAAGCCGTACGGAACAATATATACGAGATGATGTGCTGGTGGTGTGAGAAAGGAATCGATGGATTCCGTATGGATGTGATCAGTATGATTTCCAAGGAGCAAAGTTATCCGGATGGGGAAATTCACGGTGGTAGTAGCTACGCAGATTTCGGACCATTTGTCTGCAATGGACCGAGAGTACATGAGTATCTTCAGGAGATGAATAGGGAAGTTCTCTCAAAATACAATCTGCTGACCGTTGGGGAAACAGCGGGAGTGACAATCGAAGAGGCAAAGAAATATGCAAATCTGGATGGAACAGAGCTTGGAATGGTATTTCAGTTTGAACATGTAGATTTAACTGTCGGAGAATTTGGAAAGTGGACGGATGAGAGATTCTGTTTGAAAGATTTGAGGGAAGTTCTGAACAAATGGCAGACAGAATTAGAAGGAAAAGCATGGAACAGCCTTTACTGGAGTAATCATGATCAGCCAAGAGCAGTTTCCCGCTTTGGAAATGACGGACCGATGTATCGAAAACTTTCGGCAAAAATGCTTGCGACTTGTCTTCATATGATGAAAGGAACTCCATATATTTATCAAGGGGAAGAAATTGGAATGACCAATGCATATTTTGAGAAAATAGAAGAATACCGGGATATCGAGAGTATTCATGCCTTTGAGGATGCAATGGAGAGAAATATCATGGCAGAAGAGGATATGATCAGTGCATTGAAAGTAATCAGTCGTGACAATGCAAGAACACCAATGCAATGGAATCGAAGCAGACATGCGGGATTTACGACAGGGACTCCTTGGATTGGCATCAATCAGAATTATCTTCAGATTAATGCAGAAGATGCACTTCAGGATGCAGACAGTATTTTCTACTACTATCAGAAACTAATTGCACTCAGAAAACAGTATAATATTGTCGTTGATGGTATCTTTTATGGACTGTTAGAAGATGATGACAAGATTTACGCATACGAGCGGATTTTGGGGAATCAGAAACTTGTGGTAGGATGTAATTTTACAGACAAAAAAGTGGATTGTACACTTTTTGACAATGCGGAAGAAGGAGAGGAACTAATCTCCAATTACAAACATCATAAAAAAGGTATTTTGAAGCCGTATGAGGCGAGGGTAATCTTATTTTCATAAAGGCAGGAACATGAAGATTGTCAATAAAAGAAATGGGGAATGGATATGAAAAGAAAATGGATATTGGTAGGTGTATTCACAGTGGCTCTGGCAGCAGTTATAAGTGGATGTGGAAATGATGACAAAAATGATAATGATTCTAAAGATGGGAAAGTACAGCTTCGTTTTGCAACATGGGATGTTGCAGAAGATATGGATCGTCAGCAGAAATTGGTAGATGAGTTTAACAAAAGCACATGAAAATATCGAAGTGACATTAGAGGCATATGGAAGTAATTACGATACAAAAATCAGCGCAGGGATGGGTTCCGGCGATGCCCCGGATATTATGTATATGTGGAATTATCCTGCATATGCGGATGGTCTGGAACCGCTTGAGTTTTACATAGAAAAAGAAGGTGGGGCTGAGTTTAAGGAAAAATTCAGCGATACGTTGTGGAACTATAATTCTCTTGAAGAAGAAATTTATGGAGTGCCGGTTGGATTTACTTCTCATGTATTGTATTACAATAAAGATTTATTTACAGAGGCGGGGCTGGAAGAGCCGACGAATGAATGGACATGGCCTGATTTGCAGGATGCTGCAAAAACAATCACAGAAAAAACAGATGCAAAGGGATTTGCATTTCAGATGAAACCTGACCCGTATGACTTTGAGATCGGAAGTGCTGGGAGAAGTGGCGCAGCAATAGAATGACAGTAAGTACAGCAAAAACCCGTCAGCTGTGGAAGCTGACGGGTTCTGCCGTTTTATAGTTATTAAAGGAATGAGAGTTAAAGTACTACACCCCGGAATCCCCGAGGTGCAGTTACTTTATGAGGGGGGAGATAGTGAGTGTTAATCAACTATCTAAACGTAGTATAACGAATAAATGTGTCTAAAATATGTGTAATTTCTAAAAGAAAACAAAAAAATATTAAGTAAGTCTTAAGGCGGATGATATTTTAAATAATGGCTTAAAATAGCGATTGAACCACATAGAAAAACTATCCTCATATCAATGTGATATGCCCCTTGTGGGCGGTTGTTCCTTTTAATTGTATTATAGAGCAGTTGGAAATAGATTTTTTGGAGGGCGGGAATAGTCCTCTTTTTGTTTTGAAAAGGGCAGGAAGGAAAGAGGCTACAAATATGAGCACATATTCAGAATATCGGTTGGACTCGCACGTTAGTAACAAAAATGCTTGAAAACCCACTAAAATCGTGATATGAAATTAAACATTTCTTAATAATTTCCGTAATCCCCTCTTAAAAAATCACTGTTATCCTTGTATAATACAGAGGAGGTGATAAATATGTTTAATGTATTAGTATGTGATGATGATAAAGAAATTGTAGAAGCGATTGAAATTTATTTACGGCAGGAAGGTTACAATGTATTAAAAGCCTACGATGGACAGGAGGCAATCAAGGTTCTTGATTCGACGGAGGTAGACCTTCTTATTATTGATGTGATGATGCCGAAACTGGACGGCATAAGGGCAACGTTAAAGATCAGAGAGAAAAACAGTCTGCCAATTATTATTCTCTCTGCAAAATCAGAAGATGCAGACAAAATATTAGGATTGAATGTAGGAGCAGATGATTATCTGACAAAGCCATTTAATCCGCTGGAGTTAGTGGCAAGAGTAAAATCCCAGCTTAGAAGATATACACAGCTTGGAAGCACAGTAGTTGAGAAGAAAAGTTCGGTATTTACTGTGGGAGGGCTGAAAATTGATGATGAATTAAAAGAGGTGACAGTTGACGGAGATGTTATCAGGCTGACACCTATCGAATATAACATTTTATTACTATTAGTGAAAAATCAAGGAAAAGTCTTTTCTATCAATCAAATCTATGAAAGTATATGGAACGAAGACGCAATCGGCGCAGATAATACAGTCGCGGTACATATCCGCCATATACGGGAAAAGATTGAAATCAATCCGAAGGAACCGAGATACTTGAAAGTCGTATGGGGGGTCGGATATAAGATAGAGAAACTTTAAAGAGCAGGGAATGTCATTTTGATTTAACAAGATGGCGGACCATAAGGCTCTGGAAAGGAGTAAGTATGAATAAATGGTATCAATCAAGATTGTGTAAAGGGTTGCTGCTCGTTCTGGTGCACGTGCTTACAGTGATTATGGTTCTCAGCCTTGCGTGGATTCTTGTTTATCCGGGGCAGGAATATCTGAGTGCATTTCAGAAAGATAAACCACTTGCATATGAGGACAGTGAGGGGTTTGAAGATACAGTACAGACAACGGTATCGAACATTTTAGACTACAATACACTTCGTCCGATTTTTGAGACTGAAGGAAAATATGATACAAACAGACTGATCGATTTGAAGAAATTTGATGAAAATGCAAGAGCGGTAGATGGAACAAACAAATCGGGAATGGCATATCAAGTTGGAGATCTGATCAAGTGGGCAGAATCCTACAATGGAATAGACTACACGGAGGAAGAAGGAGTCATTGTCTGCAAAAAGGAAGATGGCACATACCATTATTATTACAAATCTGAATTTAAGAAGTTAATTGAAGAAAAATCGTTGCAGTTCATAGAAACAGAAGAAATGAGTCTGGAAGGATATATGGCACAACTGGGATATGAAGAATATATGAATGACAGCTATTATTCTGATGAGGCAGAGAAAACGATTAGAGATAAAGAAGGAAAAGTACTCTATGTAGACTGCTGGGAATTTTCAGACGGCGTGATCAATGAAAAGTATGCACCGGAAGGATTTAAGAATCTTCTGGAACTGGTCAATACAGATGCAGAATGGAATGGAAAACTTGAGGAAGTTTACAGAATACTTGACAATACACTGGTGATCCTTCCTCATTATTATTACCAGTACAAAGATGGGCTGGAGACTGTGGAAGAAGGAAATACGAATCTGGCATATATGTATGTGGACCAGAAAGCGAAAAAAGTATACACGAACCGCAGTGCATACAAAGATTACAATAAAGTAGAAGAAAATATAAAAAAGATGACTGCACAGGGAAAATATGTAGTTGTCGCTCCGAAACTTGCAGATTTTCAGTCAAATATGGATGTTTCGGCGGAAGAATGGAAGAATATGGTGACAGGAAGTGCAAATCAGAAAGAGGAGTTTCTTTTTGCAGTTTCCGTAGATACGAATTATCCAATCCAGGACAGTTTTTATATGAAAAATAAAGAGTATGAACAGTATAGTCCGTGGGTGAAAGTAATTGTAGTGGGAAGTGCGGTTTCGGCAATTCTTTTCCTGATAAGTTTTATCTGGCTGACGGCAGTGACAGGTCATGTAAATGGAAAAGAAGGAATTACACTGAACTTTTTTGACCGGATTAAGACGGAGATCGCAGCGGCATTGATTGTTGGAGGAATGCTACTTGCAATCATGCTGCCGATTTCGGGGTTGAGTCTTCCGGGAGATCTGTCATATGGCTATACTGAAGAAGGACTTTATATATCCTCTGCTTATGGATTTGAGGAACGCTTTTTTGAGATGGTATTGATCGGAGGAATTGGGACTCTTATCACTTGTGCAGTAGGAATGTTAGGATATTTGAGTCTTGTCAAACGGATCAAGGCGAGAACTCTTTGGAAAAACAGCGTTTTACGGTGGGTGGGACACTTGTTTAGGGTGTTTTGGGAGAACCGGAGAAGTACAACAAAAATCACGTTGGGATACATGGGATTTATGTTACTGCAGTTATTGTTGGCGACCGGACATCCAGTCTTTGTTTTGTTTGTTCTTGCAATGGATGTAGCGGTGTTTGCATATCTGTTAAAGAGCGCGATCGCGAAGCAGAGAATCAAGTTTGGAATTCAGAGAATTGCATCTGGAGATGTTAATTATAAAATTCCGATTGGAAATATGGTGAAAGAGGATACAGAGATTGTACAAAATATTAATCACATTGGGGAAGGAATTCACAATGCGGTTGAGGCAAATATGAAAAATGAGCGTCTGAAGACAGATTTGATCACAAATGTCTCACACGATATTAAGACTCCTTTGACATCCATTATCAATTATGTCGGTCTTCTGAAGCAGGAGAAATTTGAAGATCCAAAGATTCAGGGATATCTGCAAATTTTAGATGCAAAATCCCAGCGGCTGAAAACACTGACGGAAGATGTGGTAGAGGCATCGAAGATCAGCAGTGGAAATATTACATTGCACTATATGAATATTGATCTGGTAGAATTGATCAACCAGACGACAGGGGAATTTGCAGAGAAATTTGAGAAGAGAAATTTAAGTATCGTTGTTAATGTGCCGAAGGAACCGGCAATGATTCGTGTGGATAGCAGAAGAATTTGGCGTGTCATTGAAAATATTTATAATAATGCTGCCAAATATGCAATGGAAGGTACAAGAATTTATGCTGATTTGAGAATGTCAGACCGCTATGTACAATTTTCTCTCAAAAATGTATCAGAACAGCCGCTAAATATTTCCGCAGATGAATTGACAGAACGTTTTATCCGCGGAGATGTATCAAGAAGTACGGAAGGAAGTGGACTGGGATTGTCGATTGCGAAAAACCTGACAGAACTTCAAGGAGGAAAATTCTTACTGTATCTGGACGGAGATCTTTTTAAAGTGACGATCGTATTCCCAAGACTGTATCAGCAGCAGGGAAATCCACAACCGCAGCCGGAAGAAAGCAAATAAGAGAGCTTATTGCAGGGAATAGATGAAGATCAAGTATGAAAAAGGTCAGACCCGAAGATAGATATCTCTAAAAAGGATGGGGAAATTATGAAATTTCCCTGTCCTTTCTTGCATTTGCAGGGGGCAGGCATTACAATACAACTACGAAAGAAAAAAAGGAGTAAAGAGCAGATGGAAGAGATTAAAAAAATACTGGAAGAAATCCTCAATATAGATCTGATCGGAGCTACACTCAGTAATCCGAGAAAAAAAGAAGAAATCGTAAAAGTGAAAGTACGTCCTGTACTGATAAAGGATGTACTTTTCTTTCAATGTGAGACACATAAAAACCGTCAAGTATTTCATGAGAATTATGAGTATGAACAGGCGCTGCACATACTTACACAGGATATGGAACTGTTTCGTCAGATGCAGATTGAGACAAAGGAGTTTCAATACACAGTGCTCGTGAGCAAAAAGGGGAAGGTAACTGTTCAGAAAAAAAGAACAAAGGGGGAGAAGCGGCAGGCAGAATTATCCCACAACCGGACGAAAAACTATATTTTGAAGGAAGGGGTTCAGGTTCCGTTTTTACAAGATCTCGGAGTTATGACGGCAGATGGGAAGGTTGTCCGGAGTAAGTTCGATAAGTTCAGACAGATCAACCGTTTTTTGGAATTTATTGAGGATATTCTGCCGCAACTTGCAAAAGACAGGGAGGTAACCATTCTTGATTTTGGATGTGGCAAATCTTATCTGACATTTGCGATGTATTATTATCTGCACGAACTGAAGCACTATGATATTCGGATCATCGGACTGGATCTGAAAAAAGATGTGATTGAAAACTGCAATCAGCTTAGCGAAAAGTATGGATATGAGAAGTTAAAATTTCTCGAGGGAAATATTGCGGATTATACCGGGGTTGAGGAAGTAGATATGGTAGTGACATTGCATGCATGCGATACTGCAACAGACTTTGCACTTGCAAAAGCAGTAGGGTGGAATGCCAAAGTAATTTTATCGGTACCATGCTGTCAGCATGAAGTCAATGGACAGATTCAAAATGAGATCCTGAGACCGGTACTGAAATATGGACTGATCAAAGAGCGGATGTCTGCATTGATTACAGACGCGCTGCGGGCGGAGTATCTTGAGGGAGAAGGATATGATGCACAGATCTTAGAGTTTATCGATATGGAGCATACGCCAAAGAATATTTTGATCAGAGCAATAAAAGCAGGAAAGAAAAAGAATAATAAAGAACAGATAGAAAGATGCCGGGAGTTTTTACAGATTCACCCGACATTAGGGAAACTGTTGCAATAAAGGGGAGTTTTGCATGAAAGAAAAGGTAAAACGAGCAGGAATTCTGACGTTTGTATTTTTGATCGCTGTTATCGTTTTTAGTTTTCTGACCAATCAGGGAAATGCTGATATGACAGCAGATATGGGGGGAGCGACACTGCCGAGGATACAGATTGTATCGGGAGAATATGAGATCAATCCATTGGTAGGTTATGTTTCAGAGATGAATGTAGGGAAAATGAGAAGCACGATCACACCGGTGGATTTTCAGAGTGGAATCACACTCCGAATAGAAGAAGGAGTGTTGCCGATAAAAGCGCTGACTTATGAAGTATGTTCGTCAGATGGAAAAGAAATTCTTTATAAGGAAAAGAGAAAGGAAATCGGTGAGGAACCATCATTGACTTTTCCAGGGTTGGAGCTTGCAGATCGGGAAGCGATTTTAAAACTGACATTGCATACGGAAAAACAGGATATTTATTATTACACGAGGATCTGCACAAAGGAAGGAACAGACAGCGATGCGTGTCTTGCATTTGCAGAACGATTCCACAATATGACATTTGGAAAAGAAAATACAGAGTCGATCGCAGCCTATCTTGAGAATGGAACGGAAGATGATGAGACAGAGAATCTACAGAAAGTTACAATCCATTCTGACGCAGAACATTTGACCTGGGGGGAACTGCGTCCGCAGATCAAAGGAGAAGTCAGCAGAAGTATTAAGGAAATTAGCGGTAATTATATGACCATTGTCTATGACTATGAGGTGGAGTGTGCCGGAGAGCAGGATGAAACGGAAGTTTATCAGATACGGGAGTATCTGAAAGTGAGATATGCAGAAGAAACCGAATACCTTCTTGATTATGAGCGGACGATGGAACAAGAATTAGATGCGTCGGGGAATGTTTTAGATAATAATGGAATTTTGCTGGGAATTGCGAAAGAAGAACTTCCCTATATGGCAAATGAGGCAGGGACGATCGTTTCCTTTGTACAGGCAGGCGAATTGTAGATTATATAGAGCAGGATGCATTGTCACTTGTATTTAGCTTTGCAGATTCCGAGGATATGACATTCGAAATTTATACAAGGAACATGAGATCCAGATTGTATCGGTCAATGAGCAGGGAGACACAACATTTAAAGTAATCGGGTATATGAATCGAGGAGAACATGAAGGAGAAGTCGGCACGGCAATCTACTTTTTTGATATCGAGAAAAATTTTGTGGAAGAAAAAGCATTCATTCCCGATCATATTTCCAGTGAAATTTTATTAAAAGAACAGGAGCAGCTTGTCTATTATAACGAGCACCAAGAAGTGCTCTATGCAATGAAAGAAGGAACACTTTACAAAGTTGATCTGGAAAAAGGGAAAAAGGAAGCTCTGGTAGAGAATCTTGAAAAAGACCAGTATGTATCTTCAAAAGATGGAAGACTCCTTGCTTATCAGACTGTTTCTTCGCTTGAAAATGCAGAGGAAGTTAAAGTGCTTGATTTTGTCACTGGAAAAGAGCGGACGGTTACTTGCAGTTCTGGAGAATTTATTCGACCGCTTGGATTTATTTCTGAGACTTCGTCTATGGGATTGGGCGCAAGGAAGATGCGGGAGCTTTTGTTACCGGAGAGCATGTCTGCCCAATGTATAAATTGGAAATCCGTGATACAGACAATGAAGTTGTAAAGATCTATCAGGCAGATCAAGTCTATGTGACAGGAGTGACCGTAGAAGAGAAAATGTTGATATTAGACCGTGTTGTGAAAAATGAGTCTGTGTATACAGCGGTTGCAAAGGATTATATTACAAGTAATGAAGAAGTAGAAAAGAGTAATATTTCGGTAGAAACATATACTTCTGACGAAAAAGAACGGCAGGTAAGAATTAAATATGAGTCAGGAATTTCCGATAAGAAGCCGAAACTTTTGAAGCCAAAGCAAGTGTTGTTTGAGAATCCGGTTCTGATTCCATTTGAGGAAGAAGGAGAGGCCGAAGTATTTTATACCTATGGAAAAGGAAAGTTACTTGGAATCTATGCAAGTGCAGCAGATGCGATTCGGCAGGCAAATGAAAATCAAGGGCTTGTAGTATCAGAAAGTCAGAAGTATGTATGGGAACGAGGAAACAGAAGTCTTGTGTATGATATCGCAGGAGTGGATCTCAGTCCATATCAAGAAGGGAACACATTGGCAGCGGCGCTGAACCGTCTTTTCGCTTATGAAGGAAAAACAGTAGATGCCGCCGGAGAAATGGCGGCGGGGAAAAAGCCGATCGAGATTCTCCAAGAACAGTTTCTAGGAAATGTACTTGATCTCCATGGATGCAGTCCGGAAGAATTATGTTATATCCTCGAAAGGTAACTCCGACTCATCGCTATGACGGATTTAAATAATGCGGTATTGCTGATCGGATACAACGATAGTATGATCACTTATGTAAAACCGGATACCGGAGAGAAGGTCTCAGTTCCGTATGAGGAACTGGAGGCATTGACTGTGGCCAGTGGGAACACATATCTTGGCTATTTAAAGTAAAAGCAAAATCGTATCCATCACTAACTAGCAGGAAAATATGTTTTGACTGCAAAAAGAATAGCAGGATTATAAAAACGGAAAGAAAACATGAAAAAACTGAGAATAGCCTTTCGCTTAAGGCAGATTCTCAGTTTTTTTCTTTGCAAACAAGATTAATCGTTTAAAATCTCAGTGTCTAAAAAGTTTTATAGGATATATTATAAAGCAAATAGACGGTGTTTGTATTTGCTTAATGTAAAATAAAGGATCATTCCGAGCACGCCGCAGGAAATCACTTCACCGATTCCGATGCTCAGCATAAGAAGCGGGATCGGGATTGCTTCCCCGTAAGCAAAACGCAGTACATATGGGATAATGACTGTATTTGCGACAATTGGTGGAAGCGGTGCTAAAAATTTATTCTGATTGCGCAGAATATAAGTGAAGACAGCACCGATTAAAGTTGCAAGTGTTCCGAAGATAATATCCGGAAGCATTGCACCTCCGAGAATATTTCCAATCAGACATCCGACAAAAAGTCCCGGAATGGCAGCCGGGGTAAATGCCGGCAGAATGGTAAGTGCTTCCGCAATTCTTACCTGCACCGATCCAAAGCTGAATGGTGCAAAAACAACTGTCAATACGACATAGATAGCAGCAATCATCGCTGCCTGCGTGGTAAATACTACACCTTTGTTTTTCATGATTCAAATCTCCTTTAGTTTTGTTTTACGTGTGGAAGGTCTCGAACACACTTTGCTGAAACCCGTCTAGACCTTATTTTATAAGGGATTCAGCGGTTGATAGTATAGCATAGAGTAGAACTAAAAATCAAGCTGTCTCCATCATTTGCTCGAAATGAAAATAAAAGTGGTGTTAGAATCTAATCCATATCTTAAAAGTATTGGCTTAGTAGTTTTACGGAGAGGCAACCCTCCAGACGAAAGAAAGGAGGGCGAAGCTAATGTATGTTACATATTCTGATTTGATTCAGTTATTAATATTCATTGTTGCCCTTGTAGGTCTTTGTTACGAGATTTTCAAGGATAAACGAAAATAGCCGCCATTACTCGCAATAATGACGGCTTAACTTTGAAATCAATACTTTAAAAAATCACCAAAAATCACTGAGAAATCTATACTTTTGATTGCTAGAACATAGAAAATGCGTTATACTGTAACAATGAATATCAAATCAGCCATATCTGTCCGGTGTACTGTATCTTTTATTTTCAAGCAAAATGATAAAGATGGAACACAGTGAAATCTGAAATCAGTGGAAGAAGATAAATCGTGCAGGCATCGGTTGTAGATAAATATAAGAAAAGGAGTAGTGAGAGATGGAATTAGTAACTGTGAAAGAACTTTACAAGAACAGAGAGGCATACTTAGATAATCAGGTTACTGTCGGTGGATGGGTGCGCAGTATTCGTGATTCTAAGACATTTGGGTTTATCGTTGTCAATGACGGTTCATTTTTTGAGACACTTCAGGTCGTATACCACGACAGTATGGACAATTTTGCGGAGATTTCCAAGCTAAATGTAGGTGCTGCTATTATTGTAAAGGGAACATTAGTAGCTACGCCTCAGGCAAAGCAGCCATTTGAGATCCAGGCAGAAGAAGTGATCATAGAGGGGGCATCTGCACCGGATTATCCGCTGCAGAAAAAGCGTCACAGCTTTGAATATTTGAGAACAATTTCACATCTTCGTCCGAGAACAAATACATTCCAGGCAGTATTTCGTGTAAGATCTTTGATCGCATATGCAATCCACCAGTTCTTCCAAGAGAGAGGGTTTGTGTATGTGCATACACCGCTGATCACAGGAAGTGACTGCGAGGGTGCAGGAGAGATGTTCCGTGTCACAACACTGGATATGGAGAATGTCCCGAAGAATGCAGATGGAAGTGTGGACTATACGAAGGATTTCTTTAATAAGGAGACAAGTCTTACTGTAAGTGGACAGCTCAATGCAGAGACATATGCGCAGGCATTCCGTAATGTATATACATTTGGACCGACATTCCGTGCAGAGAACTCTAATACAACTCGTCATGCAGCGGAATTCTGGATGGTAGAACCGGAGATCGCATTTGCAGATCTGGATGATGATATGATCCTTGCTGAGGCAATGTTAAAGCATATCATCAACTATGTACTGGAGAACGCACCGGAAGAGATGAATTTCTTCAACTCTTTCGTAGATAAGGGACTTCTTGATCGTCTCCACAATGTTGTGTCCTCTGAATTTGCACGTGTAACTTACACAGAGGCAATTGAGATCTTAGAGAAGAACAATGATAAATTTGACTTCAAAGTGTCATGGGGAGTTGACTTGCAGACAGAACATGAGCGCTATCTTACAGAGGAAGTGTTCAAACGTCCGGTATTTGTGACAGATTATCCGAAGGATATTAAGGCATTCTACATGAAGATGAATGATGACAATAAGACAGTAGCAGCGGTAGACTGTCTTGTTCCTGGAATCGGAGAGCTCATTGGAGGAAGCCAGAGAGAGGATGATTATGACAAACTGCTGAAGCGTATGCAGGAGATGAACCTGGATCCGGAAGAGTATCAGTTCTATCTGGATCTGAGAAAATATGGCTCTACAAGACATGCAGGATTCGGACTTGGATTTGAAAGATGTGTGATGTATCTGACTGGTATGTCAAATATCAGAGATGTCATTCCGTTCCCAAGAACTGTGAATAACTGTGAACTGTAAAGAATGAAAGAAACCAAGGCGGGGCGGGTATTTGTATACTTTGCCTCGCCATTTTAAAATTGTAAGGGGAATTGAGGAGGAAATATGAATATTTTAGTTGTAGATGATGAGAAGGAGATCGCGGATGTGATTGCGCTCTATTTACAGAGTGATCAGTATACCGTGTATCCATTTTATACCGGCGAAGAAGCGTTGGAATGTATGAAGACGACAAAGATCGATCTTGCAATCCTCGATGTCATGCTTCCGGGGATCGATGGATTTGAAATTTTAAAGAAGATCCGAGAGAGGTATACATTTCCGGTTATCATGCTTACCGCAAAAACGGAGTATATTGATAAGATCACTGGGCTGACGCTTGGTGCAGATGATTATATTTTGAAGCCGTTTAATCCTCTGGAACTAATCGCAAGAGTGAAAGCGCAGCTCGGAGATATACACAGTATAATGAAGGAACAAGGACTGACAGTGGAGATATCATTGATTTTGCAGGACTTCAGCTAAACAGAGAATCTCATGAGTGTGTCTATAATGAGAAACAGCTGACACTGACACCGATTGAATTTGATCTTTTGTGGATGCTGTGTGAGAACCGTGGAAAGGTTATCAGCTCGGAAGAATTGTTTGAAAATGTATGGAAAGAAAAGTATTACAAAAATAGTAACAATACAGTCATGGTACATATTCGGCATCTGCGTGAGAAGATGAGCGGGCCGACCGGAAAGAGCGATTTTATTAAGACGGTTTGGGGAGTAGGATATAAAGTTGAAGAGTAAAAATTATACAAGATTAAAGATTAACATTCTGCTTCAGACAATGCTTGTGGTACTGTTTACGGCGCTTGTCGGCTATCTTTTCAAAAATCTTGTCATAGATGGGATTTATAATCATAAGTTTGCAGATGGATTTGTACATTTTTTTATGTGGTTTCATATGCCGGAGCAACAGGCGATCGATCTCTACTGGAAAGTGATTGGAAACAATAAAATTTATTTTATGGGTGCGGGATTCCTTTTATTGTTTTCCTTTTTTTTCTATTTTGTGCTGAGCAGAATCACACAGTACTTGAAGGAAATTAATCAGGGAATTGAAAATATTTTATCGGATTTTAATGAACCTGTGCGGTTTAAACCTGCGCTGCGGCGTTGAGGATAGCTTAAATGAGATTAAGATGACGATCCGGAGGCAGGAACAGGAGGCGATTGAGAGTGAGAAAAAGAAAAATGATCTGGTTGTTTTTCTGGCACACGATTTGAAAACACCCTTGACTTCCATTGTGGCATATTTAAGTATTCTTGAAACAAAGCCGGATATGCCGGAGGAGGAGCGGAAAAAATATACGCATATTTCTCTGGAGAAGGCAATCCGTCTGGGAGAGCTGATCAATGAATTTTTTGAGATTACAAAGTTTAATTTACAGGATATTGTTCTGGAGCCGGGAAATTTAGATTTGTCTATGATGTTGGAACAGATTGCGGATGAACTGTATGCGGTTTTGAAGGAGAAAAACTTAAGATGTGACGTGCAGATTGATGATACACTGATGATTTACGGAGATGCGGATAAGCTTGCCAGAGTATTTGATAATCTTTTGCGAAATGCGATTGCGTACTGTGACAAAGGAACTGCGATACGGATTCAGGCAAAGGAGCGGCACCAGGAGATCGAGATTGTTGTGGCAAATGAAGGAGAGAAGATTCCGGAAGAGGAACTGAGTGCAATTTTTGAGAAGTTTTACCGAGTGGATGGTTCGCGCTCCAGCAAGACAGGAGGAGCAGGACTTGGACTTGCCATTGCAAAAGAAATTGTGGAACTGCATCATGGAACGATCCGTGCGGAGAGTGACGAGTGGGAAACACGGTTTATCGTGACGTTACCGGCGATGAGTGAAGGAGAATAATTTTATGAATTTTATACAGATAGCAGATGTCCATCTAGGGGCAGCGCCGGAGGCGGGAAGGCGTGATGACGGACAGCGGGAAAAGGAGATCTGGGATAGTTTTTACAAAGTCATTGACATCTGTGAGGAGAAACAGATTGACCTGTTGCTGATCGCAGGAGATTTATTTCACAGGCAGCCTCTGTTGAGAGAACTCAAAGAGATAAATTATCATTTTGGAAAATTATCTCGGACAAAGGTCGTTTTGATTGCAGGAAATCATGACTATATTCGAAAGGATTCGCGTTATCTGCAGATAGCATGGAGTGAAAATGTCTATCCACTGTTTGAAACTACATTACACAGAGCGGTGATCGAGGAGCTGGATCTTGCAGTGTATGGATTCAGCTATGACAGACGGGAAATCAGAGAGGCACGGTACGACGAGGCGTATGCCCCGCGGGATATGAAATATGAAATCCTTCTGGCTCACGGAGGGGATGAGACACATATTCCGATCAAAAAAGCAAAGTTAAAAGCACTGGGCTATGATTATGTTGCACTGGGACATATTCATAAACCACAGATGCTATTGAAAAACTATGCGGCATTTTCAGGTTCTCTTGAGCCGCTCGATCAAAATGAAACAGGAAGACATGGATTTCTTCTTGGAGAGATTACCGAGAAAGGAGCGCAGATCCGTTTTGTTCCATTTGCAAAAAGGCAGTACATACACTTGCATCTCACAGTGGATATAGAAATGACACATGGGGCGCTGCGGGGAAAGATCAAAGAGGAGATCGAAAAAAATGGCACTGCGGAGCTGTACAAAATTATTTTGGAAGGACAGAGAGATCCGGAGATTGTCTATGATATAGAAGATCTCGACTATTATGGAAATATCGTGGAGATTCTTGATCATACCGTTCCTGCATATCACTATGAACAGCTGTACGAGAGAAATAAAGAAAATCTGCTTGGAAGGTTGATCGGACATTTTATGGAATGCGAGCCGGAAAGTATCGAGTATCAGGCAATGTGCGAGGGAGTCAGTGCAATTCTTGCAGCTATGGAGGAGAGAAGTTAGGTGATTATCAGAGAATTATATCTGAAAAGCTTTGGAAAATTTTCAGAGACAAAGATAGAACTGGAAGAAGGCTTCCACATTTTTTACGGAGAAAATGAGTTCGGAAAAAGTACACTGCATGCTTTTATCAGAAGTATGCTATTTGGACTGACAAAAGGGCGCGGAAGGGCAGCAAAAAATGATCTGTTTACAAAATATGAGCCGTGGGATCAGCCGTCTTACTATGCGGGAGAGATGACATTTGAGTCTGGCGACAGAACTTTTATCATCAGCCGTCGGTTTGACCGCTATGGAAAGAGCGCAAGTCTTGTCTGTCAGACAGACGGAGAGATCTTATCGGTGGAACAGGGAGATATGGATATGCTTCTGGATGGCATGTCAGAAGCTGCATTTGAAAATACCATCTCAATCGGTCAGACAAAAGCAGAGACAAGTGCCGATCTTGGTGCAGAATTGCGAAACTATGCTGCAAATTATTACTGTTCCGGGAACAGTGAGATGGATGTGGAGCGCGCGCTTGCGATTTTAAAAAGAGCGACGAAAGACAGTGGAAAACCGTCAGAAAGAAATTCGCAAAAAGAAGCAGGAAAAGCGAGAGAAAGTTGAACAGCAGGCGGCATACATCAGCGAAGAAATCGAGCGAAAACAAGCGGAAGAAGAACAAATCAGCAAAAACATCGAACAGGGAAAGCAGGAAGAAAAAAGAATTGTCAGAACTCCAGAAGAAGAGCAAAGCACGGAAAAACAGAATGTATGGGATGTGGTCAAAATAAAGTTATTGCCGGTTGTATTTCTGGCAGGCGTTGCGGGTATTTCCTTGCTATTTCAGGGGATTTTGAAATGGAGTGTGCTGTCAGGAGCGATAATTCTGGAAATAGTATTCCTGTGGAAATTGATGGAAGCATTCCGACAGGCGGAGGAAAAAGTACAGCAAGAGACAGAGGAGTCCCGGGAAGCAGAAAAACGAGAAATTTTACTCGAACATGAGCAAGAGCGGCATAGAGAAGCTTTGCGAAGGATGGTTGTCAGACGGGAGCTGCTCCGGGAAGAGATTGCAGAGAAACAGATGCAGTACGAGAATCTCTGTGAGCAAGGAGAAGAACTCATGGAAGTCAGTGAAGAATATGTTGTTCTGGAAGAGAAAGGAAGAGCGATCCAGCTTGCGGAGGACACGATCCGGCATCTGTCCACAGATGTGAGAAAGGAATTTGGAACAAGGCTGAATGAGGTGTCTTCAGAGATATTGTGTGCAATTACAGATGGAAAATATGATCGCATTTTTATAGATGAAAATACGAACATATATCTATTACAAGGGGCACAGAAAATTTCAGTGGGACAAGTCAGCAGGGGAACGATGGAACAGATTTATTTTGCGCTCCGTATGGCAGCGGCAGAGTTGATGTACGAGGAAGAGTTTCCGGTAATTCTCGATGAGACATTCGCATACTATGATGAGAGAAGACTTGAGAATACACTTCGCTGGCTTGCAGAAAACAAGAGACAGATTATTTTATTTACCTGTCAGAGAAGAGAGTTAGAGATGTTAAGGAAACTCGGTATCCCATATCATGTGAATGGGTAAAATATGGTTTCTTTTTGCAAATATCAAAATAAAAGAACCCGGAGAGAAGTTGTATCTTGTAGATATAAGTCTTCTCTCCGGGTTCTTCTTTTCTGAATTATTAAAATGTATGAAATATGAAGAAATATCTTTAAAATTTCTTTACGATGATAAATGATTCAGGATAATTAAAATTAAAAGTAAAAAACTAAATAGGTTCTCCATTTTTGTATTTCTGAACAACATGCTGGATACGTTCGTTCGGACTGAGGATACTGCTGATAGAACCATCGTGATTCAAAGTATCAATCAGAAGAGCGATGTATTTGCTGAGATCGCAGTTGATGTAGTAAGGTCTGCTCAGCAATTCAGGTGTCTGGTAAATTAAGTTTGTTGTCAGGATTCCGTGGATAATACCTTCTTCGTAAGCCTTGTCAAATTTATCAAGACCGTTTGTAAACAGACCGAAAGTAGCGGCAGCGAAGATTCTCTTTGCTTTTCTTCTCTTTAACTCTGTTGCAACGTCAATGATACTGTCACCGGAAGAAATCATATCGTCGATGATGATCACGTCTTTTCCTTCTACAGAAGAACCAAGGAATTCATGTGCAACGATCGGATTGCGTCCGTCTACAATCTGTGTATAGTCACGGCGTTTGTAGAACATACCCATATCAAGCCCAAGTACATTAGCAAGATATACGGCACGGCTTGTACCACCTTCGTCCGGGCTGATTGCCATCATGTGATCGCTGTCAATGATGAGATCAGGTT
>ENA-OPYY01000132-OPYY01000132.1-human-gut-metagenome-genome-assembly--contig:-NODE-132-length-31437-cov-2.766752_pt1 | contig 31437 bp, 33 predicted proteins | sample MGYA00242472_ERZ504481 | MGnify/ENA primary metagenome ERZ504481 (study PRJEB26092, sample SAMD00036265) | human gut metagenome | host: Homo sapiens | study: EMG produced TPA metagenomics assembly of...
CGAACACGGTAAATCCTGAATACAGAATCCCGTCCTTTATGTAAAATACATAGAATATGATCCAGGTAAGAAATACAAACAGCACAGAAAAAAAATATCAGTTCCTTCCAAAACAGCTGTTTATCCTCAACCAGACCCTTATCTGTAAAAATCCTTTTGTTTTTCCTGTATCTCTGAATATAGATGCCCAAAAGAAAAACAGCTCCTGCAGCCATTGTCAGCAGGTTTCCGTATATCAGCGGTTTGTCTGCTCCTGCGGCGCTGGCAGCCCAGGCAATGAGATACGTTACCCAGCCAAAAGCAAGCATTCCAACTCCAAATGCTCCTGGCAGAACCAGCCAGATCCTGTTATTTTTTCCGGTTTTCTTCTGTCCCACAAAAATCTCTGCAAGCTCTTTTCCGCAGAGACTTCCCAGGATCAGATACAAAATCCCAGTCATACATACTCCTCTGTTTTTATTTTTCTGTTAATTTGATCATTAACAGTATACCAAAGTATCCTGATTCTGAAATACAAAAATCGCCGTCTCCTCTGGTAAATTTAAAGGATACAGCGATTTTCTTTTTTATTTCCTGCTACTGAGGTACGACTCTATACCATCCGCAACTGCCTGAGCAACCTTTTGCTGGTATTCTTCCTTCTGAAGAAGAGCAGCCTCCTCCGGGTTTGTCAGGAAACCACATTCTGCAATGATCAGTGTTCCCTTACTTCTTTTCAAAAGGTAATAGCTGGTATTTCCCTTTATGGTACGCGGTTTTTGAGGATTCAGTTTCCGGTTCATACTCTCCTGTACTTCCTGTGCCAGTCTTTTTCCTTCCTGGGAGCTTTCATAATAAAAGACCTGCGGTCCCCTGACATCCGGGTCAGAATAGCTGTTCTGATGAATACTGACAGTCAGCACAGGAGAAGCATTTTCCAGAAAGGCGATCCGCCTCTGCATATCCTGAGATTTTTTATTTGGCGCAGAAGCATCATAAAGCCCCTGATCTTTCTTTCGTGTCATTACCACCTGATACCCCTTATCTGTAAGTACGCGTTCCAGTTTACAGGCTATCTTCAGATTGATTTCCTTTTCCTCCAGTCCGTTAAGCCCCACCATTCCCGGATCCGCTCCCCCGTGTCCGGGATCGACCGCAATGATTTCCTTACGGTTTTCCTGTTCTTTCATGGTTCCGGAAACCTGGGCTGCCTGTCTGGACAAAAGCAAAAAGCACACCAGCAGAAGCCCGGACATCACAAGCTCCATCACATATTTTTTCAAGTAAATACATCCTTAAACCACTTCTCTCTAAATATATATTTACTTTTGTCTACAAATACGCCTTCAGCTCTTCAATATTTCTTTCCTCGAACTTTTTCAGTTCCTCCATCAGCTTTCTGATATCCTTCTCTGTTTCTCCTTCATACCGGTTCAGCTTCTGCAGGGCTTCTGTGATCCCCATACTGCTTCCCTGTATCAGCATCGCAGCTATATTGGATGCGGAATGATCCTTCATAGTCTGTATATTGACCATAAGATACGTACGGATTTTTTCAAAAGCACTCAGGCCTTTTTCATCATAACCATTTTCATTCAGCATCCGCCATGCCTTTTCGTGGACTTTCTGGTATCCCTCCAGATGTTCACTGAGAAGCTTCTGAAAATCTGCGTTCTCAGTAATATCCATAAGCTGCCTTACGGTATCCACTCCCATCTGTGAATTCTGATAAATAAAATTCAAAAGCTCTGTATTTGCGTTCATGCCACACTCTCCTTTTTCTTTCAGTATGCACGGATCCCCCAAAAATATACAGAGTCCTGCGAACCTTTACCTTCACTGACAGACCTTATTCATATTTTACAATTTCCTTTTTCAGTCTTTTCATAATTCTTTTTTCCAGCCTTGAAATATATGACTGGGAAATCCCCAGAAGATCAGCCACTTCCTTCTGAGTTTTTTCCTTTCCCTCGGCACTGTTCAGTCCAAATCTGAGACGGATGATCGTCTGCTCCCGGGGCGTCAGCTTGTTAATTGCTTTTCCCAGAAGTGTGATCTCCACTTCATCCTCCAGCCTGCGGGAGATAACGTCCTCATCCGTTCCCAGAATATCAGACAGCAGCAATTCATTCCCGTCCCAGTCAACATTCAGCGGTTCATCAATAGAAACCTCCAGCTTTGTCTTGCTGTTCCTGCGCAGATACATCAGGATCTCATTTTCAATGCATCGCGAAGCATAGGTTGCCAGCTTGATCTTTTTTACAGGATTAAAGGTATTAATTGCTTTAATAAGCCCAATGGTCCCAATGGAGATCAGATCCTCCACCCCAACTCCTGTATTGTCAAATTTTTTGGCAATATACACCACCAGTCTTAGATTGTGCTCAATAAGAAGCGCTTTTGCATCTTTATCCTGTTCTGTTCCCAGCTTACTGATGACATAGGCTTCCCTCTGCGGCTCCAGCGGTGCCGGAAGAATATCATTTCCACCAATGTAGTACAGCTCTCTCGGTCTTGAAAGAACCATCCTCTGAATCATCTGAAACGGGTAATAACTGACGCCTGCTGCTGATCTGTTCATAATTATATGCCCCTCCTAATGCAATAATCTGGAATTCAACAGTACCTTGTATTCCTTTCCCAAAGCGGAGGGTTCAAAAGCCAGGGCCAGCACAGGCCTTGATATGCGAACCTCTTCTGCGGGAGTATGGATACAAAGATTCTCCAATGTAACCGCCAGCATCAGCTTTTCTGCCTGTCCTACCGTACGGCAGGACAGATAGTGGGGCTTCAGTCCGGCAATCTCTGTACTTTTCAGCTCCCCCGGATTCTCGTAAAGGTTCTTCAGTCTGTCTATCAGGTCCTCTGACAGCATGGTCTCCAGAATTTCAGGTTTCACAACCGAAACCGGTTCTCCGCTTACCGGATCACTGAGCAGATTTCCTGTGTCATAAAACCCGTAAGCAGACTGTTCTTTTCCCTGATAGCTCAGGGTTACAGGGTAGATATTCTTCCTCAGACTTCTGGCAGAATCTGCCGCGCAGACCAGCGCCCCGATGCCCATATAGGTGGCAAAAGCAAAAATCAGAAATGCAGGAAGCGTAATTCCGTTTTCTGACACTGCCTCCCAGAATCCTCCTGCAAGAAACGCAGTCAGATACAGCATGACCATTGCTTTTGCCAGCAGACTTCCCTTCCTGATGCAGAAAGCGATCCTGAGCATAAGAAAAGCGCAGGCGCCGTGCAGAAAAATTCCCATGAGCAGATTTTTCTCAAAAGGAAGATATAGAATCAGGCAGGAAAAAAAAGCTCCCGCCGCGCCTCCTGCCAGATATCTCCACCGGTTTGTCCTGAGTCTCAGAAGTCTTCCTGTAATCCGCAGAACAATATAGTCCATCAGAAGATTCGTCACAAAGACAACATCTATGTATATTTCTCCATACATAAAAAAGCCCCCTATGACCTGTCATTCCCTCACTTTGGTAAGTGAGTTCATTATAGGTTACAGGGGGTGCGTAATTTGTCAAAACCGGGAAACAGATTCCCATAATTTCTCGTTGAGGTTCGACATAAGCCGAGATAATTCTGATTAATCCTCTACGTTCTTTTTGTGAAAAGCATTCATCATCATCCGAAGCTCTTCCACCGGAAACTGTCCCGGCGCAGACGCCTTTCCTACTGTGGCAAAGGTTACGGAAGAACCGAAATTTTCTCCTGCAATGCGGCTCATGGAACCCAGATTTCCCATGGACATGGCGATCACAGGCTTTTCTGTATACTCTTCTGTGACCTCGCTGGTCACCTGCATAAGATCAGCGACATCTTCAAATCTCTGCGGCATCACTGCCATTTTCAGAATGTCTGCCCCGGATGCGTCCATGTCGATAAATCGGTTTTTCAGCGTTTTACTGTCATCCGTTTTTTCAAAATCATGAGTGGAGGCAATCACTTTCGCTCCGGTCATCTGAATCCTGTGGATCAGCTCTGAAACATTTTCATGAGAAAAATACTCTATATCGATCAGGTCTGCATTTCCGCTTTCTGCTGCTGTCAGTGTATATTTTTCATATTCCTTTTCAGAAATTTCCGCATTTCCGCCTTCTGAAACAGTGCGGATGGTAAAAATAAGCGGTATCTCTCCCAATGCATTTCTAATCTCTCTGAGCATGTCCGGAAGGCTTTCCTCATGAGAAAGCCCTTCATAAAAGTCAGCTCTCCATTCCGCCAGATCCGCTTTTATATCCCTGATTCTGCCTGCCTCCTCAAGCAGCGCTGACCGGTCTTTTCCGGTCATTGGCACACATATTTTCGGCTGACCGCTTCCGATACGTACTTCTCTGATCTGAATTTCTTTTGTCATTGCCCATCTTCCTTTCTGCTTCCATGAACAGTAAGAATATACTGCTCTTTTCATATGGAAAAAGACTGCTGATTCCTTTTTACGGAATTTCAGCAGTCCTGTTCTTTTTATTCTGTTACTTCAACTTTTCTGTTCTCGCGGTTTTTGATCTCTTCTTTTACAGAATCAATAAACTCATTGAGATCTTTTGCTCCTTCATCGCCCATGAAACGGCTGCGGACAGAAACTTTTCCTTCTTCCTCTTCCTTTGCGCCTACCACAAGCATGTACGGAATCTTCTGAAGACGTGCCTCACGGATCTTATATCCGATCTTTTCTGCACGGTCGTCGATCTCTGTACGGATACCTGCATCCTTCAGATCATTCATAACCTTGTTTGCATAATCCATATATTTCTCAGAGATCGGAAGAACTTTTACCTGTACAGGAGCAAGCCATGTTGGGAATGCGCCTGCAAAATGCTCGATCAGAATACCGATAAATCTTTCAATAGAACCAAAAGCAACACGATGGATCATGATCGGACGATGCTTCTCGCCGTCAGCTCCGATATATTCACATTCAAAGCGCAGCGGAAGCTGGAAGTCAAGCTGAATAGTACCGCACTGCCATGTTCTTCCAATGGAATCCTCCAGATGGAAGTCGATCTTCGGACCATAGAATGCGCCGTCGCCTTCATTTACCACATAGTCAAGTCCCAGATCGTCAAGAGCTCCTCTTAAGCCCTCTGTTGCGATCTCCCAGTCCTCATCGCTTCCCATGGAGTCCTCCGGACGGGTGGACAGCTCAACATGATATTTGAAGCCGAAAAGCTGATATACACTGTCGATCAGTCTGGCAACGCCCTTGATCTCGTCACGGATCTGCTCCGGTGTCATAAAGATATGAGCATCATCCTGAGTAAAGCAGCGCACACGCATCAGGCCGTGAAGCTGACCGGATTTTTCGTGACGGTGAACCAGTCCCAGCTCTCCCATTCTCAGAGGAAGATCTCTGTAGGAACGTGGTTCAGATTTGTATACAAGAATACCTCCCGGGCAGTTCATTGGCTTAATGGCAAAATCAGTCTCGTCAATTACAGTTGTATACATATTTTCTTTGTAATGATCCCAGTGGCCTGAAGTCTCCCAGAGATGGCGGCTCAGCATGATCGGTGTGGAAATCTCCACATATCCTGCCTTATTATGGATCTCTCTCCAGTAGTCAAGCAGAGTATTTTTCAGAACCATACCCTTTGGAAGGAAGAACGGGAAGCCCGGTCCCTCTTCTTTCATCATAAACAGGCCAAGCTCTTTTCCAAGCTTTCTGTGGTCACGTTTCTTTGCTTCCTCCATACGGGTGATGTACTCTTCAAGATCTGCCTTTTTGGTATAGGAAGTTCCGTAGATTCTGGTAAGCATTTTGTTCTTTTCGCTGCCTCTCCAGTAGGCTCCTGCAAGGCTGGTAAGCTTAAATGCTTTTACCGGCTTTGTTGTCATCAGATGAGGACCTGCGCAGAGATCCACAAACTCTCCCTGCTGATAGAAGCTGATCTCAGAATCTTCAGGAAGATCCTCAATAAGCTCTACCTTATAGGGCTCATTTTTTTCTTTGAAAAATTCAATGGCCTCTGCTCTCGGTTTTGTAAATCTGGTGATCGCCAGGTTTTCTTTTACGATTTTTTCTATCTCAGCCTCGATCTTCGGAAGATCTTCTGCTGTGATCGGCTCGTCACTGTCAATATCATAATAGAAGCCATCCTCAATAGACGGTCCAATTGCAAGCTTCACCTCAGGGAAAAGGCGTTTGATAGCCTGAGCCATAATATGGGAAGTGGTATGACGGAATGCGCCTTTGCCGCCCTCACTGTCAAAGGTGAGGATATTCAGCTCACAGTCTCTGTCAACAACTGTACGAAGATCTACAACCTCTCCGTCCACTTCACCTGCACATGCTACGCGTGCAAGACCTTCACTGATATCGGAAGCAATCTCAATAACTGATTTTGCTTCAGCATACTCTTTTGTTGATCCGTCTTTTAAAGTAATGATCATGATTTTTCTCCTTTTCTTTTTATTTTCAACACTGTTACGGGACTTTCTTCGCTTTTATACTATTATAAAAGTCGATTACTCCGTGCCGCTGTACGGGACTTTTTATAATAAAAAACGCCCCTTACAATGCCTGCGCACTGTAAGGGACGAGATTCTCTGCCCGTGGTTCCACCCTGATTGCCAAATCACCGGGATTTCTTCATGAATAAAATAATTCCGGGGACTCAGCCTCTTTTTTGATGATAACGGTATCACCGGACCGGATTAGGGTCACTCAGAGGTGGTCTTCAACTGATTCCTGTTAAAGCACTTTCACCAAATGTGCTTCTCTCTGCAGCAGTCCACAGTTTACTCTTCTCGTCAGCGTGTTAAATCTATTCAACTAAGTTCTTTTTCATTATAGCCACTGGATTTCCGTTTGTCAACGTACTTTACACAGATTTTTTTACAAAGCTGATAGCCGCACAGGCCGGACCTACATGAGTACCGATAATTCCGCCTACCGGATACAGCCGATAATTTTTCAGTCCGTATTTTTCAACGGTATCCTTCATAAACTTTTCCCCAAGCTCACGGTCTGAAGTGTAACCAAAATACACCGGCTCGTTTTCATCAATCTCATAGGATTCAAATTCCTTCCAGAGATACTTGATCCCTCCGCTTCTTCCTCTTGCTTTTCCCAGCATGGTCAGGGTTTTGTCCTTCAGCTCTATAACAGGCTTAATATGAAGCATATTTCCCAGAACTGCCAGGGCTGCCGGTATTCTTCCACCCTTTTTCAGATAGGTCAGAGTATCCAGCATTCCGCATACGGTCACACGCTTTTTCAGATCTTCAATGGTTTCTACAATCTCTGAAACAGTTTTTCCTGCCTCTCGCATTTCCACAGCTCTCTGAACCAGAAAACGCTGAGTAATGATCGCCTGTTCTGAATCTATGATATGGATCCTGTCATACTCGCTCATCTGCTTTGCCACATTGGCCGCATTTACAGTTCCGCTGAGGCCGCTGGAAAGGGTGATAACAAGAACCTCTTCCGAGTTTTCCTTTGCTTCCTCATAAAGAGCCAGATATTCCTCCGGTGACGGCTGGCTTGTAACAGGCAGTTCTTTTTCTGCGGCAAGCTTTTCAAAAAAGCGTGTAAAATCCTCTTCTGTCTCCAAAGGAAAATCACCGTCAGAAAATTTTGTTTTCAGCCAGACAATACGGATATTCATTTCCTCAGCTTCCTGTCTGGTTATATCAGAAGCAGAGTCCGTTATGATCATCATAATATGTTTTCCTCCTTCAGCGGATTGACAAGTTTCCGCTGTTTCTCTAAAATATATGTTACAAATGTATCAGTGGAACATACTATATCATATTCCGTCGAAAAATCAATGAACCTGCTTATAAATGAAACAAAACGGAGGAAATTGTATCAATGGGACGCAAAAAAAATTCCAGTGACTTTCTGAAAGAATGCATTGCAGACGCTCTTTTTATTCTGCTCCGCACAAAATCCATCGAATCCATTACAGTCCGGGAGATCACAGAGCTTGCCAATGTAAGCCGGATCACCTACTACAGAAATTTTACTTCAAAGGAAAATGTCATTGAATTTAAGCTGGACAAACTGATGACTGAATGGATCGAAAAACAGCCCCAAAAAGAAAGCGTTTCCGCCCATGAGCTTTCCATTCGTTTTTTCCAGTTCTTTTATTCTATTCGGGATATTGTACAGACTCTGATCCGGGCAAACCTTTCCCTTCTGCTTTTAAATCGTCTGATCCTGAAATTCAACGATATCAATACCGCAGACAGCAGCGAATACTACCGTCAGATTTTTATTTCTTTTGGTCTGTGCGGCATCATTCTCTCATGGATGGACACCGGAATGAAGGAATCCCCGGAAGAAATGGGACGGATCATTTCCCGTAAATTTTTTCCGGCGCCGGAATCAGAGCTGTGAACAGAACAGGGGCCCGGCTCAGTCACGCATATGAATGACTGAGCCGGGCCCCTTGTATTTATTTTGCCGCTTTATCAGCTGTCAAAATTTATTTAAAATATTCTACACCAGACTCGAAGATTCTGATATCCTGCTCTCCGTAGATGTTTACAGCCACACCATTGTCACGGCGCTCACTGTGAGCCATCTTACCAAGAACACGTCCGTCCGGACTTGTAATACCCTCGATATTCATGTAAGAGCCGTTTACGTTCCATTCCTCGGAGCTGCTCAGCTCGCCGTCTGCAGTTACGTACTGAGTAGCGATCTGTCCGTTTGCCAGAAGCTTCGCAAGCCACTCGTCATTTGCAACAAAACGTCCCTCTCCGTGAGATGCAGGGTTGCAGTAAACTCCGCCAAGCTTTGCTTTCTGCAGCCATGGGGATTTATTGCTTACAACCTTTGTGTAAACCATCTTGGAAATATGGCGTCCGATGGTATTATAGGTCAGTGTCGGTGAATCTGCTTTCTGTCCGCAGATCTCGCCGTAAGGAACAAGTCCCAGCTTGATCAGAGCCTGGAAACCATTGCAGATACCAAGCGCAAGACCGTCTCTCTCATTGAGAAGCTTCATAACCGCTTCTTTGATCTTTGCATTCTGAAAAGCAGTTGCAAAGAATTTTGCGGAGCCGTCCGGCTCATCGCCTGCTGAGAATCCGCCCGGGAACATGATCATCTGTGCCTGGCTGATAGCTTTCTCAAAAATTTCTACTGAATCATGGATATCGGCTGCTGTCAGGTTTTTAAATACCTTCACGTCAACCTCTGCTCCGGCTCTTTCAAAAGCGCGGGTACTGTCATACTCGCAGTTTGTTCCCGGGAATACCGGAATAAACACACGGGGCTTTGCAATCTTATGATTGCAGATATAACTCTGTTTGTATGGAACAGTCCGTTTTCATCAACGGTTCCCTCTTCATGATCCTTCGCTGCTGTAAAATATGCAGTAGCTCCGTCATTTTCACCGGAATCTGTTTTAAACACTTTTTCCAGAGTTCCTGTCCATGCCTTCACAGCCTCTTCCAGAGAAATTTCAGCATTTCCGTAAGAGAACTTCGCATCAGCAGTAACTTCACCAATCACTGTATAGGTAATGGAAAGACTTCCCACTTTGTCAGCCGGAACCTCAAGTACCAGATCACCAAATCCAGGAGCAAAGAAGTCTCTTGGGTCAAGATTGTGCTCGATCTTAACGCCAAAGCCGTTTCCAAATGCCATTTTTGCAACTGCAGCAGCCAGTCCGTGACGGTCAAGAGCATATGCGGAAAGAACGCGTCCCTCCTTCATATCCTCGTGAAGTTTTCCGTACTGGTCCATAATGCCCTCATAATCAGGAAGCTGATATGCATCCTTTGGCGCACGAAGCCATACAAGCCTGCTTCCTGCTTTTTTAAACTCCGGAGTCACAACATCCTGAAGCTTTCCGGTGTCTACTGCAAAGGAAACCAGTGTCGGCGGAACATCGATCTCATTAAAGGAACCGGACATACTGTCCTTTCCTCCGATAGACGGAAGACCGAATCCCATCTGTGCCGCATAAGCGCCCAGAAGTGCTGCAAAAGGCTGGCTCCAGCGCTTGGGATCTTCTGTCATACGACGGAAATATTCCTGGAAGGTAAAGCGGATCTTTCTGTAGTCACCGCCTGTAGCCACGATTCTTGCCACGGATTCTGTTACTGCGTAAGCAGCTCCGTGATACGGGCTCCAGGAAGAAAGATATGGATCAAAACCATAGCTCATCATGGTCACAGTGTTTGTATTACCCTTCTGAACAGGAACCTTTGCTACCATTGCCTGAGTTTCTGTCAGCTGATATTTGCCGCCGTGGGGCATAAGTACGCTTCCCGCTCCGATGGAACCGTCAAACATTTCCACAAGCCCCTTCTGGGAGCATACGTTAAGGTCAGAAAGAGTTTCCAGCCATTTTTCTTTTATGTCCGCTACTTCCTGACGGTCAGTAAGGAGGCATCCTTCTTTATTTGGAATTTCCACTTCAACTGTGGTTTCCTGATGCGCTCCGTTTGTATCAAGGAAAGCACGGGAAATATTTACGATTTCTTTGTCTCTCCAGGTAAGTACAAGTCTCGGCTCTTCTGTAACAACAGCAACCGGAACTGCCTCCAGGTTTTCTTCATTTGCAAATCCAAGGAACTTGTCTACATCTTTTGGATCAACAACAACTGCCATACGCTCCTGAGACTCGGAAATAGCGATCTCTGTTCCGTCAAGTCCCGCATATTTTTTCGGAACCTTATCAAGATTGATTCTGAGACCTGCTGCCAGCTCGCCGATGGCAACAGACACTCCGCCGGCGCCAAAGTCATTACATTTCTTGATAATGCAGCTTACTTCCTCTCTGCGGAACATACGCTGGATCTTACGTTCTGTAGGAGCATTTCCTTTCTGTACCTCAGCGCCGCACACTTCAATAGAAGCCTCTGTATGCACCTTGGATGAACCGGTTGCACCGCCGATTCCGTCGCGGCCGGTACGTCCGCCCAGAAGGATAATGATATCTCCCGGATCAGAATTTTCACGGATAACAGCGCGTCTTGGAGCTGCGCCCAGAACAGCGCCGATCTCCATACGTTTTGCCACATAGTCCGGATGATAGATTTCTTTTACATAGCCTGTTGCAAGACCGATCTGGTTTCCATAGGAACTGTATCCATGAGCTGCGCTTCTTACCAGTTTCTTCTGAGGAAGCTTGCCCTTCAGAGTTTCTTTTACAGAAACTGTAGGATCTGCAGCGCCTGTTACGCGCATCGCCTGATATACATAGGTTCTTCCGGAAAGCGGGTCACGGATGGCTCCGCCAAGGCAGGTTGCAGCACCGCCAAACGGCTCGATCTCTGTCGGATGGTTGTGTGTCTCATTTTTAAAGTTGATCAGCCACTCTTCTTCTTTGCCGTCAACATCTACAGGAACTACAATACTGCAGGCATTGATCTCGTCAGATTCCTCCTGATCCTGAAGCTTTCCTTCAGATTTCAGTTTTTTCATTGCCATCAGGGCAAGATCCATCAGACAGATGAATTTGTCGTCACGGTCTTTATAAAGAACCTCTCTGTCGTTCAGGTACTGCTCATATGTTTTTTCGATAGGCTCTTTATAGTCGCCCTCACCAAATTTAACATCTGTAAGCTCAGTAGAAAAGGTAGTATGACGGCAGTGATCTGACCAGTAGGTATCCAGAACACGAATTTCTGTCATGGAAGGATTGCGGTTCTCTTCCCCTTTGAAATAATTCTGAATATGCTGAAAATCTCTGAATGTCATTGCAAGATTAAGAGAATCGTACAGATCCTTCAGATCATTTTCCGCCATATCCTTAAAGCCGTCAAAAATCTTTACATCCTCCGGCTCCGGAAAAACATTTACCAGAGTTTCCGGTTTCTCAATTCCTGTTTCTCTGGAATCTACCGGATTGATGCAGTGGTGTTTTACAGCTTCAAATTCCTCATCCGTTACGGTTCCTTCAATTACATAGGTAGTAGCGGAACGGATGATCGGCTGTGAATTTTCATCCAGAAACTGAACACACTGTACTGCAGAATCTGCTCTCTGGTCAAACTGACCCGGCAGATATTCTACAGAAAAAATTCTGGAATTCTCTGCGGTTTCAAAGCTTTCCTGGTAAAGCTCGTCTACCGGCGGCTCTGCAAATACTGTCCTGCAGGCTTTTTCAAACACCTCGTCAGAAATATTCTCCACATCATAACGAATCAGCACTCTTACACCTGTAACAGATTTGATTCCCAGGTAACTGCTGATTTCATGTTTCAGTTCTTTTGCCTGAACTGCATAGGCAGGTTTCTTTTCTACATAAACACGTCTTACGTTGCTCATGAGAGACTCCTTTCTCGATCCGGCCAGGGGCCATAGTATTTTTGAGCTTATATTAATTCTTATCTTACACCGGCATACAGTTATCTGCCGCTTCAAGATAAGTATTTACTACCTGATGGAATTCTCCTTTGTCCGCATAATCTGCAAAAGATGCCTCGATGGGCATTTTGCCAAGTACCGGAACTCCAAGTTCTGCCGCAATCTCATCAATATGGCTTTCACCAAATACTTTGATCTCCTTTCCGCAGTCCGGACATTTTACATAGCTGTAATTCTCTACGATCCCAAGTACCGGAATATGCATCATTTCAGCCATATTAAATGCTTTTTTAACGATCATTTTTACAAGATCCTGCGGAGAGCTTACGATCACGATTCCGTCAACCGGAAGTGACTGGAATACAGTAAGCGGTACGTCGCCGGTTCCCGGAGGCATGTCTACAAACAGATAATCCAAGTCTCCCCAGATCACATCGGTCCAGAACTGTTTTACCATATTTGCAAGGATCGGTCCTCTCCAGATAACAGGAGTCTCCTCTGTAGGAAGCAGGAGGTTTACAGAAATAACCTTGATCCCGTTTCCTGTCTCCATTGGGTAGATTCCATTGTCGTCTGCCTGGGCAGCGCCCTTCAGACCATACATTTTCGGAATAGACGGACCGGTAATATCCGCGTCCAGAATACCTACTTTAAAACCTTTGGCTGCCATGCGGTTTGCAAGAGATGCTGTTACAAAAGATTTACCTACGCCGCCCTTGCCGCTGACAATACCGATTACATGTTTTACATTGGACATGGAATTGGCTTCTGCCATAAGATCCATGTTTTTACCCTTGCTGCTGCATCCCTCGCAGCTTGATTTGTCACAGGTTTTGCTGTTACATTCCTTTGCCATCTTACTTCTCCTTCTATATTATTATCGTCTATCTGTGCAGTAAGATTCTCCATTATTTGATGAACCGGTCTATTGCCTTTTCCAGTTCCCTGATAGCGTCCCGGTCCCCATGCTCCACAGCGTCTACAATGCAGTGCTCAATGTGGTCCTGGAGAATGATCTTGCCTGTATTATTAATTGCGGATTTCACTGCTGAAAGCTGAATCAGAACCTCGGAACAGTCACGTCCGTCTTCTACCATTCTCTTAATAGATTCCATATGGCCGATTGCTCTTGAAAGACGATTAAGTACAGCCTTGGTCTGCGCATGACTGTGATGATGGCCGTGCGCTCCGTGTGAATGTTCAACCACACTTCCGTCCTCCATGATATGCACATGTGTCTCTTTTGTTTCGCTCATGTGTGCTCCTTTCCCGGCCTTACCGGACTGATCTGCGGTCCTCTTTGTTCTGCCGCCACCTGCCATTATAGCACAGCTACTAAATCTCTGTAAAGGAGCATCTCTGTTTTATCCCCGAGGTGAGAATATCAAAAATCACTGTTCCGTCTTCAAGAACTGTCTTGTCATAGGAAACTTCTTTTCCCTGAAATTTATTCTTTACATATTCTTCCGGGTCTTCCAGCTGCACCTCATCTACAAATACATCCCGCATCTGATTTCCCGGGCATTTGTTAAAAATCTCCCAGATCACTTCGTATTCTTTCATGATACGCCTTCCCTCTCCTGTATTTTTTGCAGTTATTTTCCCTGTGTTTTTCCCGACAGATAAAACGCTGCTCTTCTCCCTGCTCTTTCTGTTTCAGTGATTCTTTTCTGTTTTTTCGTTCTGTTTTCTTTTTATATTGGCTTTTTTTCATTGTACCAGACCTTTTCAGGCAATGCAACGGAAGTAAGCATAACTTTTTGTGGGTACTTCCACAATTTTTTTGCAAAACTTTGTCGAAAAGAATTGAACTTCCGCCGAGAATAGCGTATATTAGATGTAATTTCTAATAAGAATGTAATTAAATCAAAGGAGAGAAGTCATGCAGCTCTTAAAAGACCGTATCCTTAAAGACGGAATTGTAAAACCAGGAAATATTTTAAAAGTAGACAGTTTTCTGAATCACCAGATGGATATTACTCTGATCAATGAAATCGGAAAAGAATTCAAAAGACGTTTTTCAGACTGTCCGATCACAAAGATTCTTACCATTGAGGCCTCTGGCATCGGCATTGCCTGCATCGCAGCTCAGTATTTCGATGTACCTGTTATTTTTGCCAAAAAGGCGCAGAGTCTGAATCTTGACGGGGAAATGTACTGCTCCAAAGTGGAATCCTTTACACATAAAAAAGTATATGATGTAATCCTTTCCAAAAAATTCCTCGGACCGGAAGACCATGTTCTTCTGATCGATGATTTCCTTGCCAATGGATGCGCCCTGATGGGACTGATTGAAATTGTAAAAGAATCAGGAGCCGTTCTTGAAGGCGCGGGAATTGTAATTGAAAAGGGATTCCAGAACGGCGGTCAGTGTATCCGCGATATGGGTGTGCGCCTGGAATCACTTGCCATTATTGATTCCATGACCGATGATTCTCTGACTTTCAGATAAAACCGAACCTTTTCCGGATTTTCCCGGACAAATACACAACCCGGAGCTTTGCCATATATTTACGGTAAAGCTCCGGGCTGTTTTATTTTCTTATTTATCGTCAGAAGCGGATTTACTTTTCTTTAAGGTTACTTTTTCCGACGCTTTCTTTTCATCCTTGTCAGACTCTTTTTCCTTTTTTAAATCAGAATCCTCTTTTTCCCCTGAAGACTGTTTTACTGCTTCTTTGTCTTCTTCCCAATCGGAAGCTGCACTTTCCTGTGGAGTCGCTTCGTCTTCTTTCGGAGAAGGAGTAACGCTTTCCTCCGGGACTGGTGTTACGGTTTCCTCAGCCTCCGGAGCTATCTCTTCTTCCTCATAATAACCGTTGTCGATCAGAAGCTCATAATTATCGCCGTCTATTACCTGCGGCTCACAGAGGTACGTTCCGATGATCTTTACACCATTGTCATACTGTTCGTAATCGTTTACCTCCGGATCCTCCTCTCCTGTCAGGTAAACGTGAACCATCTGCTCGCAGTTATCTGCCAGATCTCTGTAATCCATAAAGAGACTGAAACCGATTTTTCCGGATGCCACGGATCTCACTGCTTCCTCCCTACATCCCACTCCTGTGATCAAAGGCCACTGCTCACTTCCGGGAACAATTCCCGCTGTCTCCAGAGTCTCTTCAGCCCCCAGAGCGGCATCATCAAACCCTGTACAGATAATATCCGGAACAGCTCCGTCTTCATAAGAATCCTCAAGGAGCTGGCTCATCCGTGTACCGGCAAGCTCTCTGCTCCACCTGATGATTCCGGTATCGTCAAAGCTGATCTTACCGGAAGTGCACACCAGGGTTCCGTCATCCAGATAAGGCTGCAGTCCTTCCATAACTCCATTATACAGGAACAAAGCTTCTGTATCGTCCGGAGAACCCATCAGAAATTCAATGGTTCTGGTTTCCTTTTCTTCCTGCACTTCTTTCAGGTTTTCCTTTTTAATGATCTCTTCTGCGATCATCTGTCCTGCCTGACGGCCTCCGAAGGTCGTATAATATTTCACCGCATTGGTATCCATAATAAGATCATCATAGGAAAATACCGGGATCTCTGCCTCTTTTACTTCTGCCAGCACATCCGTCAGTCCATAAGCGTCTACCGGAGTGATAATAAAAGCAGCTACCTGCTGTTCCAGCATTTCCTGTATCTGAGATACCTGTCTGGAAGCGTCTCCCTCAGCATAGGCCAGTAAAGGCTCGTATCCGTCCTCTGCCAGATCCGCCTCAAGAGCCTGAGCATCATCTGACCATTCTTCCTGATCAGGAAGAAGAACCGCGATCTTCACACTTTCTGTCTCAGTTTCCTCCTGAGCCTCTTTTTTATTTTCGGAATCCTCTGCTTCGGATTTCTTCTCAGTTTCTTTTTTATCTTCTTTTGAAGCCTTCTCCGCTTCCTTTTCGGCTTTCTTTTCTTCCTTCTCTTTCTGCTCCTGTTCTTCCTCCCGGGCTTCCTGCATTTCCTCGTCTTCTCCGGTTCCCTCATCCTCTGTCTGGGCACTCTCGCTGGCAGCTTCTGTGGCATCATTTCCGCCGCATCCTGACAGAGCTCCCAAAGTCATAAAAAATCCTATAAAAATAACTGCTGTCTTTTTCTTCATGCTGGCTTCCTTTCTGTTCAGAATTCCTTATATTCTTCTGCAAAAGTCTTACGCTTTTCTGCTGAAACATCCATGTATAAAAAGAAAGGTGTCAAAAGCAGCCTGCTTTCGGCACCCTTCCGTCCGGTTACTTAGTCTTCCGGTACAAATTCATCCTTGCCTACTCCGCAGATCGGGCAAACCCAATCCTCCGGAATATCTTCAAATGCTGTGCCCGGCTCGATTCCACTGTCCGGATCGCCGATTTCCGGGTCATATACATATCCACATGGCTCGCATACATACTTCTGCATAATTGTTACTCCTTTCAAGTCTGTTTCTGAATCTTATGAAACGGATTCTGTACCGCTCCACGGCTTCATTATAACGTCAGTTTTTTTTGATTGCAAGTGTTATTTCACAAACCTTTTGTAAATATAATCATTTGCTTCCTTTTCCTGGGTGTCATCCAGCGGTTCCAGCTGCAGACTCTCTCCGTATTTCCGTCTGAGGGCCTGGGTGATCAGCCAGTCTGCAAGCTGAGGATTCTTGGGAAGAAGAGGTCCGTGAAGATACGTTCCGATCACATTTTTGTAGACTACGCCCTCATATCCTGTCTGTCCGTCATTTCCCGCTCCGTAAAGAACCTTTCCAAGAGGCTGATTATTTCCGATAAAGGTTCTTCCTCCATGGTTTTCAAAGCCAACCACCGGCATGTCAAATAAGTCGCTTTTGAGAACAATATTACTGATCAGCCGTCCCTCCTGCTGTTCTGTGTGCATGTCCACAAGCTCAAGCCCTTTGATCATTCCCTGGTCTGTTTTATAATAATTTCCCAGAAGCTGATAGCCTCCGCAGATAGCGATCACACTCCGTTGTTTTCCACATACGCCTTAAAAGCTCCCTGAAGCTCTCTGAGCTTTTCACAGACCAGCATCTGCTCCCTGTCTGAACCTCCGCCCAGAAGCACGATATCCAATCCGGAAAAATCAATGGTATCATTCAGCTCAAAGGAAATTGTCTCTGCCTCGATCCCTCTCCACTGACACCGTTTCATAAGACACTGGATATTTCCCCTGTCACCATAGAGATTCAGCAGATCCGGATATAAATGTCCAATAGTCAGTTTCATTTCTGCTCTCCCTCCAGTTTTTTCAGTATATTTCTGGTGGCAAAAAGTGCCGTATAGTTTACAAGTACATAGAGATTTCCTGTGCCGTCCTTAACTCTGTCTCTGATGGCTTTTTCTACATCCGGCTCCAGTACAGAGGGAATATCCACATATTTCAGACGCAGACGCATATCCTGACAGCGGATCCCGCTGACTGTAATGCTCCTGATACTTTCTCCTCCGAAAAGGTCAAAATCCACATCCCACAGCCAGGAAATATCAATTCCGTCCTGAGCATTGTCGTTAATGGCAATGATCACATCCTTTGGCGCCGTATCCTGCATGACAGCAGAAATATTCTGGTTAAAGCCTGCCGGATTCTTGGCAAGGTTCAGGGTCACTCCTGTTCCCTGAATACGGAACTGTTCCATACGGCCGTTTTCCGGATTGAATTTTTTCAGCATATCTGTAAAATGCTCTGCCGAAAAGCCTGCCGTACGCACGCCTGCATAGGCCGCCAGAATATTGTATACATTATAAAAGCCTTTGTAATTAGCTGAAATAAGCCTGTTTTCCACCCGGAAGGAAAGCCGGTCTCCCACCTGTACATCCTCTGCGTCAAAGTCAGGTTCCGGTCTTTTAAAGCCGCATTTCGGGCAGGCATAATCGCCAAGCTGACTGTAATGGTAAAAACTGTACTGAAGCTTTTCTCCGCATTTTTTACAGAAACGGCCCTCACGTATCTCATTGGTATCATTTTTCATAACGGGCTGGCTGATTCCGTAAAATACACATGGATTACCGCTGTCCATGGCAAGATATGCGGAAAGTGCATCGTCTCCATTGACGATTACCTTCATGTCCGGAACTGTTTTTATCATAGTTTCCAGAATGTTCATGGTAATATCGATTTCTCCATACCGGTCCAGCTGATCCCGGAAAAGATTTGTCATTACCATATAATCCGGCCTGATCTCCGGAAAAATATACTTTGTGGAAGCTTCATCTGCCTCAATACAGGCATAGTCTGCATCCATATGGCCGTTGAGCTTTGCGCCCAGAACAAAAGCTGCCACAACGCCGTTCAGCATATTGGATCCTGTATGGTTACAGATTACTTTCTGGCCCTCTGCTTCCAAAGCTGCGCAAAGCATATTGTTGGTAGTCGTTTTTCCGTTTGTACCGCAGACCACAAAAATATCCCTTCGCACCTCTGATGCCAGCTCTCTCAGAACAGGCGGATAGATCTTCAGTGCAATCTTTCCGGCCCAGGTAACGCCCTGTCTTCCCATTTTTTTGCAGATAAAACCGGCAGCTTTTGCCGCCCATACTGCTGCAATTCTTCTTATATTCATGTATCTGATATCCTCTGTATTTTTTCTTATCATGTCCCCTGTATCCGGATCTATACACACAAAACTGGGTTACATACTCAGTTTTTTATCTGATGTCCCGGCTTTTTCTGAAAATCTCCTGATGAATCCTGCAAATCCCATACAGCATTTTCCGACTGTATATCCATGAGGGATCCGTCTGAAAAATTCTCAGTTTTGTCGTAAATCTTACGGAAGCTTCTGTCCGGTCAGGTTCCTGTGTTAATGATTGTACGATACTTCCATCCATTTATCAACAGAAACTTTGTTCGCAAATGTTCACAGGTCGCTGTCCCGCCAGGTGTTTTGGCATGTATATGACAAAATCCTGAAATATGCGGGATAAAGTATCTGTGCAGTATATTTTTATCTACCAGAAAAGCAGTACGTTACGTACTGAGCTTTCCGGCAAAAAAAGGGATACCTGCCTGAGCAGATATCCCCTTTGAGATACTGAATTATACTAACTCAATAAGTACTTCCATTGCAGCATCGCCCTTACGTGGTCCGATCTTAACGATTCTTGTGTAACCGCCGTTACGTCCAACGTATTTTGGAGCGATCTCATCGAACATTTTCTTAACCATGTCGATGTCTTTTGTGTTTTTCTTTCTGCCAGCACCTTTAGCCGGTACTTCTTTTACAGGATAGAAAACTTTTGCCATCTGACGACGAGCGTGAAGTCTGGAAGGAGCATCTTTTGTGATCTCTTTCTGAACTTCATCGTATACGGTTTTCTTCTTACCGTCTACAACTTCTTTTACTCTCTTGCCTTCAGCGTCTTTGCGGGCAACCTTTGCAGTTACAGTAACTGTCTCAAAGTTGTCTTTCTCGCGAACAGCCATAGCAATAAGACCTTCTGCGATCTTGCGGATCTCTTTTGCTTTTGCTTCAGTTGTAACGATCTTTCCGTGATACAGAAGATTTGTTACCTGGTTTCTTAACAGAGCTTTTCTCTGATCAGATGTTCTGCTTAATTTTCTATATTTTGCCATGTTATTTTCCTCCATCTGCGGGACACCGGGACATGCTTGTTCGGTCTTACTGCCCTGATGCTTTGGCTCCCCGCGGTAATATTAATAAAATGAGTGTATTCTATTCCTCTGTAGGCTGAAGCTGCAGGCCCAGTTCCTTCAGCTTTGCAAGTACCTCTTCCAGTGACTTGCGGCCAAGGTTACGAACCTTCATCATATCCTCAGATGTTCTGTTGCACAGCTCTTCTACAGTAATGATTCCAGCCCGTTTCAGCAGTTATAGGAACGAACAGAAAGCTCAAGCTCATCAATGCTCATTTCCAGAACTTTTTCCTTCTCATTGTCCTCTTTCTCGATCATAACCTCAGCGGTTTTTGCATTCTCAGAAAGATCAATGAACAGGCTTAAATGCTCACTTAATACTTTTGCTGCAAGGCTGACAGCCTCATCCGGATCAAGAGTACCGTTTGTGAACACATCCAGAGTCAGTTTGTCATAATCTGTCACCTGACCTACACGGGTGTTTTCCACAACCATGTTTACTCTGTCAACCGGTGTGTAAATTGCATCTACCGCAATCACACCGATAGGCATATCATCAGTTTTGCCTTTATCAGCGCTTACATATCCACGTCCTCTTGTAATGGTAAGCTCCATTGCAAGTCTGCAGTCCTTACCACCATTCAGTGTGGCGATGACCTGATCCGGATTCATGATCTCAAGATCCTGGTCTGTCTGAATATCAGCTGCTGTTACAACGCCTTTTCCTTCACACTCAATGTATGCGGTTTTTGGCTCGTTATCAGAGCTGTTATTTTTAATTGCAAGACTCTTCAGATTCATAATGATCTCTGAAACGTCTTCTTTCACACCCGGAATAGAACTGAATTCATGCAGTACGCCATCAATTTTCACCTGGCTTACAGCTGCTCCCGGGAGGGAAGACAGCATAATTCTTCTGAGAGAATTGCCAAGAGTAGTACCATAACCTCTTTCCAGCGGTTCCACTACGAATCTGCCAAATTTCTTATCTTCGGATATTTCGGTAATTTCGATTTTTGGTTTATTAAAATCAAACACTATAAGGCTCCCTCCTTCTGGAAAGCTGCGTCATACTTTTAATATAGTATCCCCAAACTCCGCCTAAGCTTCGTTTGGGGACCGCATAAAAGCTCAGTTGCACCTTAACCTCTATGCTTTACTTAGAGTACAGCTCGACGATAAGCATCTCGTCTACAGGTACATCAATTACTTCTCTGTTCGGAAGTTCTTTTACAGTTCCGGAAAGAGCATCCTGATTTACATCAAGCCACTCCGGAACAAGTCTTCCGCCTGTTACTTCCAGGATTCCTTTGTATCTTTCGGAACCTTTGCATTTTTCTTTGATCTCAACAGTATCTCCGGCTTTTACAAGGTAAGACGGAATGTTTACACATTTGCCGTTTACAAGTACGTGCTTGTGGTCAACGATCTGACGAGCCTCACGTCTTGTTCTTGCAAATCCCATACGGAAGATTACGTTGTCAAGTCTTGTCTCAAGCATAACCATCAGGTTCTCACCTGTCTGGCCCGGCATTCTGTCGGCTTTTTTGTAGTAGTTACGGAAAGGTTTCTCAAGAACTCCGTAAATGAATTTTGCTTTCTGTTTTTCTCTTAACTGTAAACCGTACTCAGAGATCTTTCTGTTTGCACGTTTTAACTGTCTTGTAGATTTTTTATCAATTCCTAAATAGATTGGATCCAGACCAAGAGATCTGCATCTTTTCAGAACGGGCACTCTGTTTACTGCCATTTCAAGCTACCTCCTCAATTAGACTCTTCTGCGTTTTGGTGGACGGCATCCGTTGTGCGGAACCGGTGTTACGTCACGGATACTTGTTACTTCAAGACCGCATGCCTGAAGTGCACGGATTGCAGCTTCACGTCCTGAACCCGGTCCTTTTACCATAACATCAACAGTTTTTAATCCATGGATTAAAGCAGCTTTTGTTGCAGTCTCTGCTGCCATCTGTGCTGCATAAGGAGTAGATTTCCTTGAACCTCTAAATCCCAGACCGCCGGCACTTGCCCATGAAAGAGCGTTTCCTTCGTTGTCAGTCAGTGTAACAATTGTATTGTTGAAAGAAGACTGAATATGTGCCTGTCCATGTTCAACGTTTTTCTTGACACGACGTTTTGTTGTCGTTCTTTTGGTTGCTTTTGCCATTTTAAAACTAACCTACGCTTTCCTTGAATGTAATATTCTTAAGTTACTTTTATCAATTATTCTACTTATTATTTCTTCTTGTTTGCTACTGTTCTCTTCGGACCTTTGCGGGTTCTTGCATTTGTCTTAGTCTTCTGACCACGAACCGGAAGTCCTTTACGATGACGGATTCCTCTGTAGCATCCGATTTCCTGCAGTCTCTTGATATTAAGAGCGATTTCACGACGAAGATCACCTTCTACCATCATTGTCTCATCAATGACAGCGCTGATTCTCTTTACTTCTTCATCTGTCAGATCTCTGACACGTGTGTCAGGATTTACATTTGCCTGCGCAAGAATTTTGTCTGCGCTCGGTCTGCCGATACCATAAATATAGGTAAGGCCGATTTCAATACGTTTTTCTCTTGGTAAGTCTACACCAGCTATACGAGCCATGTACTGTTTCCTCCATCTTCTTTTTTGAAAGCGCTTCTTCTGTACACCACTTGCCGGATGGCAAGGTGAAATGGGGCATACCTGAAAGTCTGCTTTCTGTTTTTAGTTTCCTAATTGGGGTGCCTCGGTAAAACACCCAGCCGTCTTTGGCGTAAGACAGCCTTTCCGAAATTGCAGCTAAATGCTGCTGTTGCCTCTCGGTATTAGGCAATACATGCTTTGATAAATCAATTATACAAACAGTCCGAACAACCCTTCCGGGTGTATCAAACTGCAGCCGCACGTTTCACAAACTGCCGTCATTAACCCTGGCGCTGTTTGTGTTTTGGATTTTCACAGATAACTCTGATAGATCCTTTTCTTTTAATGATCTTGCATTTCTCGCAGATCGGCTTTACAGATGATCTTACTTTCACTGGAAATCCTCCTCTCGTAATTTAGGCTTGAATCTGCAGTTATGGACGCACTCATAGCGCGTTCGCATTATAGTTTAGCATCAATGTATAAAGATTGCAAGTACTTTTTTTATTTTTTTCCAAAATCATATCTGCAAAATGATATCTGCCACAGCCGGATAAATATTCACAAGTAAAATCCCCCACAATGTAAACAATAACACAGCAGCCACCTTCCCATTTCCATGTTCCGGTGTCTGCTGTGTCTCCATAAAACTTCAGTTATTTATTTTTCCAAAAATACACAAACTTCTGTCTTTTATAAACTCTTCCGTAAATCACACACGATCAATTACTGCACGGTTCCTGTATTCCCCTGGAAAATCTGTGCGATCGGGGAATCCGGAGAAAGGATCACTGTTTTGTCCTCGCCCTTCATAGAGTTTTTCAGCGCATCCAGCTGCGTACAAAGGAATAAAAATCACTTCTTCCTTCTTCGCCATAAGCGCCGGCAAGGATCTTCATATATTCCTGCTCACCCTGGGCTTCCAGGATTTCCGCCTGCTTCTTGGCTTCTGAAATCTGAATGGCAACCTCTTTGTCCGTAGTATTGCGGATCACCTTGGCCTCTGAGCTTCCTTCAGCCTTATAAGTAGCCGCTATATTATCTCTTTCTGAGATCATTCTCTCATAAACAGCTTCCTTATTGTCATCCGGCAGATCCAGCTGCTTGGTATCAAAAAGCATTACCTCTATTCCGTACTGCTCCATATTATCGTCCACAGATCCCATTACCATATCAGCCAGTTCCCCGTCCCGGCTGGTGATCACCTCGTCCTGGGACATACTGCTGATGGCATTTTTTGTCGCATTATATACTGCTGTATTAATACGGCTTTCCCCGTTTTCTATTGAAGAATTCAGCGTTCTGGCAAATTTCAGAGGATCTGAAATTCTCCAGATCACATAACTGTCTGTGATCATAGTCTTTTTGTCCCTTGTGATAACATCTGAAGGCGCAAGATCATAGAGAAGGGTCTGTTTTGGCAATGTTGCCGTTGTTTCCATTAATGGTACGCGAAGACTGATCCCCGGCTTATCAATCACTCTCTGTACCTTTCCGAACTGGCGGATCAGCTTATATTCATTCTGTTTTGTCACTGTAACTGATGTAAGAGCTGCAAATACAACTACAACACCTGCAGCCACAGCAAGAACTTTTTTACGTTTCATGATCATTCACCTCCCTGTACTGCAGCGTCTGTGGTCTGACTCTGAGCATTTTCCGGCTCAGCCCCGGTTTCCGGCTGCTGTGCATCCACCGTTTCTTCACCTGTGCTTTCCCCGGTAAAAGAATCCAGTGGAAGAACCTTCTGGGTTCCATCTCCATTGTCAATCACAATCTTCATTTCCGGAAGCACATCTTCCATAGTCTCATAGAACATACGAAGCTTTGTCACTGTGGGATTTTTTACATATTCCTCATACATGGCGTTAAATCTTGCCACTTCAGCTTCCGCTTCATTGATTCTGACCTGCTTCTGAGCCTCTGCATCCTGAATGATCTGGTCTGCCTGGGCTTCTGCCTCAGGAAGCTTTTCGTTTCTGTATTTATTGGCATTATTAACGGCAGTCTCTTTCCCCTGCTTTGCGGTTTCCACAGCCTTAAAGGCTTTCATGATCTCCTGTGTAGGCGGCTCCGCATCCTGGATCGTAATGTTCACAAGCTGGATTCCCACATCCTGCGCTTCCATTTTTTTCATGATCATTTCTTTGATCTTTGCCTGTATCTCACTTTTTCCCGTAGTCAGCACATCGTCTACCGTATAGCTGGCAATCACCGTACGGATACAGCTCTGGGCAATACTTTTCAGAATTTCTTCCGGCTGCTGAGACGTGTAAAGATATTTAACCGGTTCTGTGATCCTGTATTCCACAAAAAAATCCACGTCGATAAAGTTATAATCTGACGTGATCATAATCCCTTCATCTGCCACCACGTCATTGGAGTCCTGATCATATCCAATAGGAAATCCCTGTATGGTAGTGTTTACCTTATGTACCTGCTGGATCAGAGGCAGTTTAAAATGAAGTCCTGTTTCTGTCACTGCTTTCGGCACACCAAAGGTTGACAAAACTGCCTGCTCCTGCTCCTGGATCTGATAGGTACAGTCTGTTGCAAACAGACCCACAACCGCAATCCCGGCCACGATTGCCACAACCTTTTTGGCATGCTTTCCGGTCTTTGGTCTTTTAGGAGACCATTTCTTTTTCATGTTGTTAAATTCCTCCATCTGTGTCCTCCTTACTGCCCAATCTGATGAACATACAGGTATACCTTAAACTGAAATTTCAATCATATGTCCCCGGGCGGTTTATTGAAAGAAAGAAAAGACTTTCATTCCGGACAGATTCATTCTGCCTCAAAACAAAAGTCTTGCTGCTTACTTCATATCGCGGATATCTTTTACTGATACCGTACTGACGCAAATATGTACCTCATCTGAAAACCATTTTATTTTCATCCGATGGCCGCTACTCCCTTTTCTTTGAACGGAATAATATCATATTTTACGGCTGGTTACAAGTACAATTTTAATGGAAACGTAAAATCAGAATATTATCCAAAAAACGATTTTCATTTTTGTGCAGTTTTTCAATTCAAAAAGAATCTCCCACAGCGTACCAGTCATGCAAAGCATCTGATTTCCGGGGAGATTCTTATTTTAATATTCCAGGACTAAAATTTCAGTCCCTGATTATTCTGCTTCCTCAATATTGGCAAGCACTGCAAAAAGGGAGAAATCCTCTACTTCAAACTCAACTGTCTGTTTTTCAAAATCAACAGCTACAGGCTCAATGATTTCCCAAATCTTTAACTCTTTATTATAATATAAAATATTAACATCTTTCAGAGTATCTTTCAGAATCGGGATCTGAATAGTAACATCATATTTGCCGTTGGCATTCTTCTCTACAGTTACGCCTTCTTCTGCTTCCAGAGCCATAAAGCCTGTTAAGAAATCAAGATTCTTTTCTTCGATTTCTTTAATTGTTTTTTCAAGTGCTGCTTTTGCTTCCTCATCAGTTACTGTTTCCAGTACGGCAGATAACTTTTCAGTAAAAGCCTTCATATCCTTTGTTCCTTCATTTACCTCTTTGATCAGGTCTGCCATTTCCTTATCTTCAGTTTCCAGAGTGGTAAATACTTCATCTTCTTCAATTTTATCTGTTACGATATATTTACCAACACTGTCTTCTACAACTACTACCTTGTCTGTAATACTAGGACCCGCCCATGTGGTTGCAGGCTCATCAGTACAACTGCGCTTAAATTCCGGCTTAAATTTTGTTTGTTTTTTCATTGTCGTCTCTCCTTTTAATATAAATTTTTATAGATAATGGCATGTCTGCTATTTATCTTCTTTGTAAAAAACAGAATATATTAAATCCTGAAGTCCGTCCTGATCCACATGAAATTCATCATAGTAATCACCCTGAACCCCTTCGCCCGGTACTGTATGCGTCACCGGAGGATTTTTTTCAGTAGCTGTCAGAAACTTTACAAAAATGTCATTTCCCATGTTTGTGACCATATAACTTCTGAGGCTGTCGTAAAGCCTTGCAACAAATGAGGCATCTTTCTGATACTCTTCCTGGGCTTTTTTCATATATGCCTGCAAAAAACTTTTTTGTCTGTTCTGACGCACCAGAGCGCTCTGAGTCTGGTCAATATCACGATAGCGCACAAACTGTTCTACATTATCCTTTGTGAGAACAACCTCTGCACCTTCTGTAAATTCAGGATTCACTTCTGCCAGGCTGTTATCCGGAACCGTAACCTCCACGTTACCGGCAATTTCTGTCATTACAGGAATTGCGTCCATATTAACCGCGCAGTAACTCTGAATATGAATTCCGCCAAACAGGTCAGAAACCGCATCCTCCATCAGTTCACAGCTTTCTCTTTTTCCATCGCCCTGGGCAAACTGGAGATTGATATGGTTTTCCATTTTGCCAAGACTTTTTCCTCCAACAGTAAACACTTCTATCTCTGTTATGGTATCACGGGGAATGGAAATCACATGAATCTGTTCTGTCACCCGGTCCATGGACACCAGAAAGATCGCATCCGCCTGTCCGGTATTATCTGTTTCCTGGTTTTCCACCTCACCTCTGGTGTCAATTCCCATAAAAAGGAAATTGCTCAGATGGTCGTTATAAGTATAAGTTTTTCCCTTATATGTAATGCCGTCTTCCTGCTGATCCATGGATACAGAATTTTCGGATTTTTTCAGATGCGGAGACGCTGTCCGCTTTTTCCATATTCCTGCCCCGAATACTGCCGCCACGATCAGCACTGCGCATCCTGTCAGAATATATGCGGCTCTCTTTTTTCGATATCGACTTCTTTTTTTTGTCAGCATCCTTGTACACTTTCTGTTTTATTTGCTGATATAATTCAGTTCCACCATCTTCTCATAAACCGCCCGGGCCATTGCCGCCTGCGCTTCATATGTGGAAGAAGGCGAAGAGGTGACAGCAGCAAGACTTATGTAATGTTCTTTCCATTTTTCACTTAACGCCGCATCCAGAGCAGCTGAATCCACGGAACCGTCCAACGGTCGGGTTCCAACTATAATAAACTGCTCCTGGTTGGAAAATGTTTTCAGAATATGCTCCTGCTGCTGCGCAAGCTCAGCCGGATCATGATTCCAGCCGCCATAATATCCCATAAATATAACAGGGATATAGTCCAGATCGTCACGGGTAAGGTCTTCTTCCGTAAAATCACGGATTCCTGTTTCTGTAACATAAAGCTGCGCGCCATTGGCTGCTTTCTGATGCTCAGAAATAAAATTCTGAATGATCTGATCATCAACCCCGGCTCTCTTCATCATAGACAGAGTACCTCCGCCCTGAAGAGTCTTATTGACTACCGGAATATTATAACCGTTTTCCTGAAGAAGTTTCTGAAGAACTGTCATATAGGAATACTGCTGTGTATCCTCTGCAGTCAGCAGATCGTCTCCCCAACAGGATATCCCTGCTGTTTTTTCCTTTACAGGTTCCGAAGGCACAGGAGAAAGAGTCGGCGCAGGGGTCGCTGTGACCTCCGCTTCCTGAGCCGCCTTCTGCTGAAGTTCTTTTGCCGTTTCTTCCTGTTTTTTATCTAATTTCTGTAAATCTTCCCTGTCCTCTGCTCTTGTTTCGTCCGCCAGCTTCTCCAGCCTTTGTTTATCTTCCCTTGTCTGGTTTCTGTTCCATACAACAAGTCCTCCCAGAATCAGCACAAGCACTATACATAACAGAGCCAGGCATACATTTATAAGCTTACCATGTCTTCTCAATTTTTGTTCTGATCCTCTTTCATTTTTTCATAATAGGCGGCATACTTTCCACTATAACGAGAATAATACTTGTCTTTTTTCATATCAACCTTGTTGAGAACTGCTCCGAGCGTCCTGCAGCCGCTTTTTTCTATCTGGACAAGTACTTTTTTAGCTACTTTATGGCTGACTGCTTCACTTTCCACAACCAGAACTGCTCCGTCGCATTTCTGAGCAACTATGGCGGCATCAATAATTGTGCCAACAGGCGGTGTATCAACAAAAATATAATCGTAATGCTCTCTCAGTTTTTTCATCAGAGTGGAAAAAATCCCCTCCCCAAGAAGAGCTGACGGATTGGGAACGGTCGGACCTGCAAAAATAATATCCAGATTCTCATAATTAGTTGAATATAATAAATCCGCAATTCCTATCTGTCCGCTTAAAAACTGAGATAAACCTGAAACACTCTCTGCCACGCGAAACCTGAGAGCATAAGTAGACTTTCTCATATCTGTATCCAGGAGAAGAACCCTTTTTCCTGACGCTGCCATTTCTCTTGCCAGAGAAAATGTAATATCGCTTTTCCCTTCGTTAGGGTAACAGCTTGTAAGTAAGATCGTCTTTACATCCTTGCCGGCAAATTTTATATTTGTCAGCAGTGTTTTAATTGCCTCTTCATAATAATAATCCGTTTTACGGACATCCTGCATTGAAACTCTTTTCATTATTCCGGTATCTCCTTTCACTCAGGGTATTACTTTTTTCTTCTGTTCTTGTTAATATAGTCCTTTCTATCCGGAACAGAAGCCAAAACCGGAACACCCAGATACTTTTCCACATCATCCTCAGACTTAATGGTATCATCCATAACTGTAAGTACACAGATGATTCCTCCACAGAGAACAATGCCTGCAAGAAATCCGATCAGAATATTTTTGGTCATGCTTGGAGAGGTCTGCACTGTGGGAATCTTTCCTTTTTCGATGATCTTAGGCGGAACAACTTCCATTTTATCTCCAATATATTCGGAAGAAACCTCCACAACCTTATCTGTGATCTTTTTCGCAAGTTCTCCGTCCGTATTTACTACAGAAACTTCCAGAATTCTTGTATCTACAGGGTTATTGATCGTAATACTCGCTCTGAGAGCCTCCGGTGTCATCTCCAGGTCAAGCGCATCAATAACATCCTCCATTACACTTGTACTTTTGATCAGTACCTGATAATCTGCTGCAAGCTGTGACCCCAGCTGCAGATCCGCAATAGACGTAAGAGTTGTCTCCTTGGACAAGACCAGGATACTGGCTGTGGAAGTATATACAGGATCTATTAAAAAAGCCGTATATGCGCCATACAGACAGCCACCCAGCAATCCTACTGCAATAATAAGAAAAATCTTTCTCTTAATTGCAAAAAATATTTCTCTTAAATCAATCACATCATCATCGGGAACATTTCTTTTTTCGTTTGTTTCCATTTTTACTCCTTCTAATCCTTTTCCTGCTTCTGATTTCATAAAATATTGCACTGCGAAAATAGTTTCAGCCTATTATCGCATTATTTTTCATTTTATCACAAGTACTGCCCCTTGTAAATCCGGAAAATACCGGAAATTTATATACCTAAAATAAAATTTATATATCCCTCTCAAATTTCTTAAAATTCTCAATATTGTGGTATTTTTTTTATCTTCCATTTCTTTTTCTTATCTTCCAGACGAAACGTTTTCTTTTTATTGAATTGCCCCGATACTTCTGTTATAGTAGTGGACGGTGCAGGTTTTCTGCACACTTTTCGGGTGGGGGAAATAAATTATGAAAACTTCAGCAGATCTTGGAAAAGATCCTGTATCTTCACTGGTGCTGCGTCTTGCCATTCCGGCAATGATCGCCCAGTTTGTCAATGTTCTGTACAGTATTATTGACCGCATGTACATCGGCCATATCCCGGGTACCGGCGCCCTGGCGCTGGCAGGAGTGGGCGTGTGCGGTCCCATTGTGACTCTTCTGTCATCCTTCGGAACTCTTGTGGGATTAGGCGGTTCCATTCTTCTTGGGATCCGAATGGGCGAGGGCAATCTTCCGAAGGCCAGACAGATTCTGTCAAACTCTTTTTTGATGCTGTGCGGATTTTCCGTTATACTGACAACCGGCTTTCTTTTTATGAAGGATCATCTTCTGATCTGGTTCGGAGCCAGTGAGATCACTTTCCCATATGCAGATACTTATATGACCATTTACACTGCCGGAACCTTTTTTGCATTGATGGCAGCCGGTCTGAATTATTTTATCAACTGTCAGGGATTCCCTGTTGCCGGAATGATGACTGTGCTTATTGGCGCAGTTTCCAACATCATCCTTGACCCTGTTTTTATCTTTTTGTTCCATATGGATGTAGCCGGAGCAGCCATTGCCACTGTTATCTCTCAGATGGCATCCTGTGCCTTTGCTCTGCTTTTTCTGTTCAGCAAAAAAGTCCACGTGCGCATTTCCTTTGGCAATTACAGCAGAAAACTGATGCTGAATATCCTTTACCTTGGAATGTCCCCGTTTCTGATTCTGGCAACAGACAGCATTCTTCTGATTGTCATGAACACAGTTCTTCAGAAATACGGCGGACCGGAACAGGGAGATATGCTGATCACCTGCGCTACCATTGTACAAAGCTATATGCTGCTGATCACTTCTCCCATGATCGGTATCAGCGGCGGAACCCAGGCGATCATCAGTTATAATTACGGCGCCCGTCAGACTCAGCGGGTCAAAAAAACAGTACGTACAAACCTGAAGCTGATGCTTCTGTTTACCACATTCATGTTTATCCTTTCCCGTTTTATTCCGGGAACCTTTGTCCGCCTTTTCACCTCCAGTCAGGAATACATGGACTTTTCTGTCTGGGGAATCAAAGTATTTACCATGATGATCATTCCCTTAAGCTTTCAGTATGTGTTTGTAGATGCACTGACTGCCCTGGAACGGACCAAAACCGCTCTTTTCCTTTCCATATTAAGGAAGCTGCTTTATGTTGCAGGAACTATTACCCTTCCGCTGTTTTTCCAGGCTTCTGCGGCATTCTATGCGGAACCACTTTCAGATGCCGTCAGCGCTGTTATCTCTTCCGGAGCCTTTCTGCTGATCATTGACAGGCATCTGAAGAAAAGAGAAACGACAGTGGCATAATCGTAAGGTAAGTAGGTAATCATTCGTATATTGACATTTTATAAAAGCCATCTGATACTGCTCCTGGCTGTCTGCCAGATTCTCTATCAGATGGCTTATTATTATTTTTT
>ENA-OPYY01000135-OPYY01000135.1-human-gut-metagenome-genome-assembly--contig:-NODE-135-length-30940-cov-4.012560_pt1 | contig 30940 bp, 31 predicted proteins | sample MGYA00242472_ERZ504481 | MGnify/ENA primary metagenome ERZ504481 (study PRJEB26092, sample SAMD00036265) | human gut metagenome | host: Homo sapiens | study: EMG produced TPA metagenomics assembly of...
AGATTTTAATGTCTTCAATTCATCATCTGTAAGTTTAATGACATATTTTCTTGGTCTTGCCATATAAATCACCGCCGTTTTCTTTTATTTTAACATGAAGCGGCTATAATAGCTATAAATATTTAGTCAAATGTCAACAATACAGTACACTAGAATCAATAATTGATGTTGCTAAATATTCAATAAATAAGCATATCTCATATACACCTACAATTTTAACAATTCTACTAACCGATTTTTTTAAGTTCGTTTTTCCACTCAAATACCATCCATATCCTGTAACAAACGCAAATATCGCAACACATATCTTAAACTGGCCAGCAATAGCAATTTCTAAAGGTACACCTTTAACTCTCACAGGTAAATAATTTATATTTATCCCACTTTCAAGCCATTCTGGAAAGCCCAAAAAATGATGAACCAACATAAATATAATAGCTATTGTTTTTACAAAATTGGTTTCATCTTTTGTAAGAAATGTTCTTTTTTCCATTTTTCCTCCATAAAATTCATTGCATAACAAAAAGGTGCTATTCCTACCATAATTAGTATAAATATAAACCGTTCACATTCCAAAAATCCACTCACATAAAATCCCACTAGTTGCGAACCTTTAACCATAAATTTAAGTAAAATTGCATGAGAACACATAATTAATTATAAGTGAGTTTTTTCCATACCATGAAAAAATTTTCCGACACAAAAAAATTTTTTCACATATTTGGCATAAACTAATGATAAACAAAGATCCAAAAATCGAGCTAATTAAAAATGCTACAGGATTTCCATACTTACTGCTACTCACTGAGACTAACTAATTATTTTTGTAATCGATAAAATTAATAGTAAAACTGAGTATGATTACTATTAATGTAATAAAATTTTTAGGTTTCTAAATTAATTATGTATTTTCGGGTATAATATGCTAAGAATATGAACATGCCCATAACCAATGCCGTATCTAACCTAAATGGAAAAAATATTTCATAGTATTTTCCAATTCCTCCTAAAATATTGCCAAGTATAAAACAGCAGCTAACAATTAAAACTTTATATTGCATTTTTGAAAATACTTTTTCTATCTCATCAGTAATATAAATACTTACAAAAAAGCAACTAAAAACCACAATGGATAATTCCACATACTTTTTCCAAGAACTCAACTTAATATTTACGAGCAAAACCTTAAGTTCTCCCATTTTATTTGTAAAGACAGCTAAAATAATTTCTATAACTAGCCCTGCCCCCATACATAATATGGAATAAGAAATTTTTTTCGCGTTTTTGTACGGTATTAGAACCTCCATAGCACCATCCACTGCACATAAAAAACAATGGCATAAAAAACGAATTCACCCATTCAATAAAATTATTCATAAAAATACTACGTAACAAAAGAACTGAAATAATTCTTATTCTTTTCGGACCAATTAAATTAGCACTATACTTTTGATCTGTCCTTGCTGTATTTCTCATTCTCAACTAGCCTATCATTATATCGCAAAAAATCTATAAATTCACGTACTGCTCCATTTCCACCTTTATTATTTGCAACAAAATCTGCAGTCTCCTTTATCTCACGAACTGCGTTCCTAGGGCAACCAACTACTCCTCCATTCTTTTTAACTTCTATCATGCAAGATAAATCATTTAGATCATCTCCACAATAGGCAACATTTTCAAATGTATACTTTTCATTATCTGCTTTGGATTTCTCAAATATTAATTTTCTCAATAGATAAATTTTATCGTGAACACCTTGATGCACTTCCGTAATATTTAGTTCTTCACAACGTCTTATTAATATCTCACTCTGTCTTCCAGTAATAATAAGTGGTTCTATATTTAATTCCGGCAAAATATTGCAAATCCCATATCCATCTTTTATGTCAAATGTTTTAAATAATTCTCCTGATTCTGCCATATAGATTTTCCCATCTGTTAAAGTTCCATCCACATCAAGCACTAAAAAACGAATTTTAGCTTTCATCTCGTAATTACTCCTTAATAAATCATATTTTATATAATGACGGGGTTAGAAATTCAATATTTATCACTTCGCTCATTTCTTTTAAGAATGTGCTTGCTCGCTCATTTCTTCTTAATGCTTGTTCTTTCGTCACGGGTCTTTTCAGATTTTGATCCGAATAATTCGCATCTAGATCTGGTGAAAATCCGTCACATCCTGCCAACGCAATATCATTCACTCCAATTTCTTTCAAAATATTTACAATTAAAATCAATGCACTATCCGATTTTCCTCCACTCCATGAAGTCCAACTAGATTGATTAACTGGAATGACCTTATCACTAATCTCCACATTTGATGTCGTAATTAACTTTGCATCATCGTAAGAAATTAAATCCATAATTACTTTTTTCGTAACAAATATATAATCCACTGAAATTTGCGGTTTGTAATTTAATGCAACTGTAATTACATCTGAACTCTCTGATGTCTTCTGAACAAGTTCAATACTATCTTCAATACTTCTTCCAGGTCCTATCAGTAATACTTTTTTATTTTCAAATACTTTTTAATTGATCAATTGAGGATATATCATTGTAATTTTGCGCATTATATTTATAATATAAATTCTCAGCATACTCCTTGTCAAAAGAGACCTTTTTTTCTTCATCAATCAGTTGAAGCAAATCTGAAACTTGTTTTATCGAAAGCGTATGCTTATTATAAAAGAATCCTGCATAACTTGGCGTACAATGATTTGCAGCCGATAAGTAATATTCTACTGCATATCCCCAAGTATAATTTTCTCTAATCTGATTAATAACCGTATCAATTACTTCTAACAATGGTCTTATTGAATATTTTTTTTCATAGTATTTGTTCAAATGCTCAGCAAATAACTCTGTATTCATATTGCCAGCGCCTTTTCCCATGCCCATAATTGAAGAATCCAATATCAAATTACGCTTTGTAAAAAAGTTCAATAATGTCACAGCATTAGAATACGATAATTGTAAATTGTTATGCGAATGTAAGCCCATTGCAATATCTGGATTTAAATTATGGTCTACTAAATTAGTAATTCTATTCAAGTCATTTAATCTCATTTCTCCAAAGCTATCCACAATATAAAATGCACTTACCTCTGGTAATTCTGTATTAATATCTTTTATTAAATCTATAAATTCACTATCAGAGTACCTCAAACACGTCATTGGCTGTATATATAATTGATAACCTTTATCTAAAATCTGCCGCCCCCATTTCAAAATATCTTTTCGATTTTTTTTGTGAAAAGCTAAGCGGATTCCGTCTATACCACTATCCTGCCTAGGTAATAATTGATCTGGAGAAAATTTTCCATAATCTATCATAGCAACATACGACACATTCTCCTTTTTTTCCAAGTTATAATTTTCAGGAATGCAAGTTTCATTAGCAAATTGAGTCCGTCCCCATTCACTTCCTTTTTTTCATCAATGTATCCTAACTCAATTATTTCTACTCCAGAGGCCTCTAGAGCCGATAAAATTTTTCTCATATACGAAGTACCAAATTCAAAATTATTAATACAACCTCCGTCACGCAGTGTACAATCTAACATTCTTATTGTTCTCATAAATATTTTTTCTCCATTGTAAAACTCTAAACTGTTTCTGCCGTAATCTGATTTTTTCTCATAACAGCTTCAACTTTTTTAATATCTTCTTTCTTATCTACACCTACTGTCATAGAATCTACTTTTATTATTTTTATGTTATATCCGTTCTCTAAAAACCGAAGCATCTCTACGTCTTCAATGCTTTCGTTTTTACCTCTTTCAGAATTTGCAAAAAACAATAGCGCTTCTCTCGATAACCCATAAAGTCCCAAATGTTTATAATGTTGAATCTTTTGTCCACGCTTTGGATACGGCACAGGTAGTCTTGATAAATAAAGTAAATCATCATTATCCGTCGACACAACTTTAACAATAGTATCACAATCCAAATCATCGTCTTCTTGAAGTAAAGTCATCGAATTAATTACTTCAACTTCCGGATGTTCCAACTTATAATCAATAATTCTTTCTATTGTTTCCGGTTCAATAAGCGGTTCATCCCCCTGAATATTCACATAAAAATCTGCACTGACTTTCTGAGCAACTTCTCCTAATCTATCCGTTCCCGTCTGATGTTTTTCTGAAGTAATAAGACAATTAATACCATACTTTTCACAACAATCGAATATTTTTTGACTATCTGTAGCAACATAAACTTCATGGAATGCTTTTACTTTAACAGCTTGATTATATACCCACCAAACCATAGGTCTTCCATTAATCATTTCCAAAGGTTTCCCTGGAAAACGAGATGACTGATACCGTGCTGGAATTACACCAATAATTTTCATAACTTTTGTCTCCTTTATCTTTTTACTTTTTTTCTTATAAACTGTTTTAAATATTTCCTATCTTCTTTTTGAAGCACTATATACCAATTAACAATTGTACTAATCACCGCAATTACCACACCTGCTCCTATTAAAGTATACCAACTCATTGGGTTATAAATAAATTTAATTCCTATTCCAATTATAGATGTCACAGTTACCCCCAAAATTGTTTTTAATGAGGGAATATGAAAAACAAACCATGATTGACCAATACATTTTGCCGCATACGGAAATGTCACAAAATAATTTCGAAGTATAATCAATGCACTGCTTACTCCTGCAACAATATACACTCCATACTTTATCGGAGCAATTTTTAATAATACGATAACAACAATTATATTTAACAGACCTCCGCCTAATGATGTCAAAGAGTGAAACTTTAATCGATTTGTAATTGTGAAAATTCCAAATACAGCTGCCGTACTTCCGCTGACAAGAATTGTACAAATGGTTAACAAACTTAATATTTGAAGTTCTATCGGTTCAAGCGTCGGTTGCCATAAATTATAAAAATTCTTTCCGTATACAATCAAAAATACAACCGGTATATTAAATATTAACGCCAAAATTTTTATACTTCGCTTTATAGCATTCGTAAAACCCGCAATATTTTCTTCCGCATATAATTGTGTCATTTCTGGAAGAAAAATTCCGGAAACAGAATTTAACATTGTTGAAATTGCTACCGGAATGGTTTTTGCAACAGCAAGTATTCCCATAGATTTTTCACCTAAAATCACGTTTCCAAGTAATAAATCTAACCCCGTGTTTAGAATATTATTTAATTGTATGATAATATTCCAACTTCCTGCTGTTACCAACTCTTTTATAGCCTTAACACTAAAATACTTCCTTCTTATTTTCATTTCCGGTAAATATTTCCATGTATAGTGTATATTCCAAACATATGTATATAATCCACTCACAATTGCTCCTATCGAAACATAATACATCTTCGCTTCAAAGAATGTATATGCTATAACAATACAAAAACATCTAATTATATTTCCTTCAATAGAGCGAAGGGAATTCAAATAAAGTCGATTTGTCACATATGTAGCAATTGAAAAAACTTCCAATAATAACCCCAATAAGAAATTGATAAATACCAGTGCAAATAATATTTTAACATCGAGCACAAGGTTTGAACTAACATTAACTACACGATCAATATGTAGCACTATTCCCACCAATGGAATAGATAATACTATTACCAGAATTACACTTGCGCCGATAACTGAATTAAAATATCTATTAGCTTCCTCATAATTTTTTTAAATATATTTATAGAAATAAAGCGACTTGCCATAGATGTTAATGCTATCGTAATTAGCGAAATATATCCTACAAACTGGTTTGCTAAAGTAACAAACCCGTTAGCCTCAACACCCAACGCTTTAGTAATATATGGTGATAAAAAAAAGCTAATTAAGAAAGACATTCCATATGTTAAAATACTTGCAATTAAATTCTTTAATAATTTATTTCCTTTTTTCATTTTCTTATCCTCAAATGACATCTTCATATTTTTCTCTAGGAATACAATCTAATAATCCTCCCTCTGTACAATTCACCAATTTAACTCCTCTTTTTTTTGTATATTCATAAAATATTCTATATGCCCTAAACACTTCCGAAAAGCTTCTAAGTTCATCTTCCATTAATATATTTGAATTTCTTTTTTTCAATCTTTCTTTTTCATTTTCTGTCATCTTATATCCATACTCTGCTCCTTCTCCTTCATGCAATCTCATATTAACTGCCGTAATGATGCTTGTACAATCACATCCCAACAAGTAAATCTCTGAAAATCCCATATAAATAGCCATAATGATCTCGTACATAACAACAGAATGAAGATTCGGAACAAATCTTGAAAAATCAAACTCTAAATCAAATTTTTCTGTCAATTCTAACCTATGTGAGAAAAAATTCAAATCAAGATATTTATTCAATTTAAATTCTTTTGAAAAGTCATATCCTTCTACCGCAAAAAATACTTTTGGACGATTATTATCTGTATTTATTTTCTGCATTAAATGATACACTTCCATATCACTTGAATTATCCTTTTTTAGCTGAAAAAATGACGGATCAGCAAAAAAATGATAATTTGACTTCATTTTGGGGAAGGAAGGATTTCGCATAATTTGATTACACGTAAATACATATTCATCTTGTAATAACGATAAGTCCTGTTCTTTTAACGAAGGACCATTTCCTACAACAAAACACCTTTGTCCTTTATGAATATTTTTAAACTGACTATTATTCTGAACTAGAATAGCAAGCTCTGGAGATTTCTTTTTAAATTTCTTCCATCCCCAATTTAAAAGAATTTTATTCCATCTTTCTGTTCCCATTGCTCTTGTTAACATTAATCTTGCTTCTAAGAAAGCACCCATATTACTTACCTCCAAAACGGAACTTATAATAACCGTATAGCATTCTTGTTTTTCCTTTTTTTATTAAACAGTAAAAAATACTTTTTTTGAAAAATGAAATTTCATAGAAGAAAATGCTTCTCTTACCTTCGGATGAAACAATATACCTTCCAATTCTTCAATAACTGTTTTTTCTCCTCTTTTTCCAATTTCTCTACAAGCATTTCCGATTGTTTCATAAAAGTATGCTCTTGCTGTAACTGCTATTCTCTCTTTATAAAGTTCATATATTTGCAAATATTCAAGAACATTCTTCATATTTTCTAAAACTGCCAATCTTGTTTCAAACATTTCTGGCCGGTATTTTACATGTGAATTCATCAGTGACACCGGATTATATGTATAATAGTAATAAGCAGCATTCAGAATGATAACCTTTTGAGCATACTGATAAAATTTCAAAGAAAAAACCATATCCTCTGCAAATTTAATTTCTTGTGGAAATTTAATATTGTTTTTTTTCACAATATCAGACTTATAGACTCCCCGACAAACACTTCCCCAAAAAGGTATCCCTTTTTCTTCATCGGAAGTATTTCCGATCATGCTTGGAATTAACTCATGAATGATTTTCTCTCTTGAAAGACATTCATGATCTTCCCATGGCATATCTCCGACATTATGATCTCTCTCTGAATAAAAATTACACAAAACTACATCTGCATTATGATTTATTACAGACTCCATAAGTCTTTCGTACATCTGGCTATCAATTCTATCATCTGCATCGCAAAACGCAAGATATTCTCCTTCTGCCACTTCAATTCCTGCATTTCTCGCAGATGACGGTCCTTCATTTTGTTTACATAAGTATTTAACGTTCGAATACCGATTAGAATATTCCAAACATATTGATTCCGATTTGTCTTTTGATCCATCATTAACTAATATTATTTCAATATCTTTATAGTTTTGACCTAAAAGCATTTCTATATTCTGCTTCAAGTATTTTTCTGCATTATATACTGGAACTATAACACTTAACTCCATAACCATCTCCTATTTTTCTAAAAACATTTGCTCTACAACAAATCGAGGCGTACTTTCATAATACACACTCTCTATCTGTTCAAATGGAATATCCTCTTTCTCTTTTTGAACAAATGAAATAAATTTATCAACACTCTCGTCGACTTTATTAGAATTAAATAAGTTTAATACATTTTGATATTTTGCTAAATATTCAATAGATGGGCAAGAATGTATACTACATAAATTAACAATAGGCTTTCCTGTACTAATATAATCGTTCAATTTACTAGGTAGCATATTAGCTACTGAATTTCCGATATTAATTAAAACATCTGCATTTAGCATTGCATTAATTGAAGCCTGTAATGTATGCCTTCCCTCCACTTTCAAATTATCTTTACACGCTTCGATATAATTTGCTACAATTTCGTCTGCTCCTCCACCAATTAAATACACACGAATATTATTATCTGGCAATTCTGAAATCATTTTCAATAAATATTCCGGATTTCTAATATCTTCATATAACACTCCGACAAATACACAATTAATAAATTCCTTATCAAATATAATATCATCTATAGCTTCCTTTTTTTCTAATCTTCTCACATTCGGAAAGTTCACAGGATACATTTTAGATTTATAGTCGCAGAAATTATTTTTCAGATTCTCCTGATACACTAGCTTCGGCAATATTACCCTTTCTACTGACTTCAAAATATTTTCTTCCTGCGTTTTTTTCTCCTTTATCCTCTGATATGCAATCGTAATATTAGAAGAATACGGATCTAACTGATACCAGATAACTGGTATATCTTTAAACACTTCAATTGAAGCTGTCACGCTATGTATCGGTGCAGTAATCGCTATTATACATTCAAATCCTTCTTGCCTTAATTTCAATAATTCTCGCACATAGTCTTTCTTTTTAACATCGACATATTTTGCCCGAAAATGTCTATACCCCAATTTCATGAAATACACTGGATGTTTAACACAATTTCTTAACGTTTTTCCAGCAGCCAGATCTTTTTCTGCTTTTTGTTCGTATTTTGACTGTACACTCAGCTTTCGGTAGTAAACAATTCCATCTATATCTTCCTTTACGGGAGCATTCACAAAAGAAGTTCCAAATAGAGCAACTTCATTTCCCATTTGTTGCAATTCTTTTGCAATTAACTTGGCAATATTTGTATTTGCGTCATCACAAGGGGATATACTACCCAATGTTATTAAAATCTTCATATAACTTGCCTTTCTTATTTTTCAATAATTTAAGGAGATTAACTAGCTGTCTCTAATATTTGAATAAGTCTTTCCGAAACATTTTCACTCGAAATCAAATCATATCTAAATGCTTTCCGCAAACGTGTATTGTTTTCTTTCAATAACACAGCTTGTAACTTTTCCTTAATTTCATTGACATCATCGGAATTGTATATAACATCATTAGAATTAAGATTTTCAAATAATTCCACACAGCCCATTTTGTTTGACAAAAGAAGACTACATCCTGCATCTAAAGCTTCTATAACAGCTAAACCAAAAGTTTCATAAAGACTGTTTTGTATATAAACATCTGCATTTTCCATTTCTTTCAACAGTTTGTCATGAGATAGACTTTCTATCCACTCCACACATTCATTTTGCTTGATTTCTTCTCCATTTTTTCCCAGCTTACCAACAACCTTAAATTGAATTATAACACCGCTGTTTTTTAACATTTGAACAGCATCAGCTACCGGTTTACAATGTTTTCTCTCTGTACCTCCGCCAACTAATAGTACTGTATAAAATTCATGCTTTTGTTTATTTGATTTCTTCTTCTTACAGGGAACAATATTATAAATGTACGTAAATTTAGATTTATATTTTTCTTCAACCAAATCAGCAATAGTTTTTTTAGCAAATTCAGATACACATATAATTTTATTAGCATGTGAAAAAATAAATTTTTCATATTTTAACGTCCCTGCTTTAGGAGTTTCATTTTCGATATTCGTTTCATAAGACTCCAAGCCATGCATAAGATAAAACACTTTCTTTCTCCATAACTTTGTCCACCAAATTGCCTGATAATTTAAATTTGATGCTGAGCAAATTAATAAACAATCATTTTTGCATATTTTTATATACATTTCAACAATTCTTTTAAGTTTACTCTGTGCCTCTGAATATTCTATTCTAATATGTTTATTGCTCTGCAAAGCCTCCAACAATTTCTTATTCGCCATTCCCGGTCCATTATCACTCTTAAAATCCCCCAACAAAAATACAGACTTCATTACTTTTCCTCCAATTTGGACAGTCTAAATAAATAATAGAATTTTGATGGAATATACAATATTTTTCTTAAAACCCTATATTGATTATAAGAATCATGTTCTTTACAAAAGGCTTCATATATATCCATCAACATTATATACTTCATTTTAACTTGAAAAGTTTTCGCATTCAAAAGCGCCTGATAATATGCATAAACTGTTCCTCTTGGATTTTGTCTTAATAGTGTATGGTATTTCGATGTTAATCCGCCTTCCAAATACTCTGTCAAATACCAAACTTCATCTACCAAAATCATTTTCCCTTTATGATCCAATACATTATATAAGGCGCCTTCTGTCAAAAATTTTTCTCCCTCAAATTCTGGAAATAAATTGTTTTTCAAAAGATCTCTTTTAAAAAATAAAACTGTATCTCCCTTAAACTGATACTTGTTTTGCAATTCAAACATTGTTTCTGCCTGTATTTGTTTTGGAATACGACTACAGATAGCCTCTTGAGACAAACGGTCTCCCCGCAACGCTAAAATCCCATTTACATTTTTTAACCGATTATTATTCCAAACCTTTTTAGCCCTTTCAACACATTCGTCTGTCAACATATCATCAGAATCTAAACACATAATTAATTTACCAGAAGCCGCTTTAACTCCTACATTATGTGCTCTATGTTTTCCGCCATTCTCCTGCTTAATATATGTGATATGAAATAAACGAGTATCAAAACTATTAACAATATCTTTTGTATTGTCAATAGAACCATCATCAATAATAATCCACTCAAAATCTTTATCTGTTTGATTACATAAACTTTCATATGCGTCAATTAACAATTTTCCTCGATTGTATGTAGGGGTAATAATACTCAAAAACATTTCAAACTCCTTAAATCAATAATTTATTCAAAACGGGACACTTGGAAATGATATAACTTGCAAAGAATGAGATTACAATAGTACCTGTAACTTTGATCCCCACTCCAACTAAACTGTTACTGTCAAGCAAGCCTGTATACTCTATCCCCATCAAAACAAGCATATGGATATAAAAAACTCCCATGGTCATTTTTGATAATTTTTCTATATATATTTTCTTCTTTTCAGCTATATAAAGAGTATCTATCTTAAACAACAAGCACAGTATACCACTGGCAGTTAGCATTACAAACGGTGTAAGATATGCTGCATAAATATATTGACTGTCTAACGGAAACTGTAAAAGTTCCTGTTCAATAATAATTCCTAAATGTGTTCCTAAAAGTCCGATTATTATAGCTAATATGCAATATCTTTTTGAAACATTTCTCTTATAAGTATATAAATAATAGCCTAATAAAAAATAGCCTAAATAACCTTCTAAAAAGTTCAAATTAAAATGTTCACAAATAGAAAATGACTCAAAATATCTTTCTGTCATAGGAATAATCATCGAAAAAAGAATCCATATACTTAACGCATATTTAATTAAGGTCTCTGAACAGTGTTTTGCCACTCTATATAAAAATGGCAACAACAAATATATAGCCAACAGGGTATATATGAACCAAAACTGATAATATGCCGGTTCTTTGATAATTGAAAAAAAAGTTCCTATTGATCTCTCTACCTTCCCCAAAATCATCCGTGTCAATAAATAGATAACACTCCAAATAAAAAATGGCACAAATATTTTTTTCACACGATATTCAAACAAATTTCTCAGTGATGCGGATTGCTCTAAATTCAACAGTAATGCACCTGATACCATAAAGAATAAAGGCACACAAATTGTCATACTTCCTGTAATATGTGTCCCGATTTTAAATAAAAGCCCTTCTGTACTTTGTATGAAAGAAACATTTGCATGAATTACCACAACCATACTTATTGCAATAATTCTCGCAATGTCAAATGAAATTTTTTTCTTCATCTCTCTACCACACTTAATATTCATCTAATGGATCATCCCAACAATGTCCTGTATCAATCGCTCTGAATCCCATTTTTGCTATATCCAGAACCAACAGTTTTCCTGCCGGACCTGCTGAAACTAATACCTGTGTTTTATCCTTTTCTAATGTATTTAATATGTCACAAATACGATTAAAAATATTACCATATTGTTCAAAAGTATTATGACTTGGAATTTCAACAAAAAAAACTTTCTTATGATACCGCTTTTCAAACTGCTTTGCATATCGTATATTATTATGTACAAAGACTATATTCTCACAATTAAACCATATTTTAGAATACATATCTTCCTTGCCTTTTGCAAACAAAAAGGCGTCTCCATAAGTTATATTAGGCTAAATTCTCTTTGAAAATAAAACTTTGACTGCGCCCAACTGGAAATCAATACTCTTTTTTTTAACAATTTAATACTACTATTTGCAAAGTACTTATATGGTACTCCTAAAATAAACGTGCATTCTTTATCTCGCTCATATTGTTCTTTTAACTTTAAAAAATTATCATAAAGTTCCTTAGACCACTGTTGATAATGAACACTTTTCCCCCTAAATATCCCTATTTCCCCGTCACCAAAGCGGATAAAGGATTTTCCCGTTTGTTCTAATAATTCAATTGTTTCTTCCGTATTCAGTATATTTGCTTTTGACTTTCCAAAGGAACCTATTAGTGATTTAAAAACATCTATCCAAATTTTACATCGTTCTGTGCTTTTCATTCAAATCTCCTTCTTTTTTGATATTCACGTCCCAGTATGATTCCCATAAACACAAATGGCATTAAAGTTAACATATTTATTGCAAATAGGAATCCCTCTGCTCCAAGCTGGACAAACGTTCCCATAAGTATCGTGGCACAACCATATGCAATTTTGTCTCCCTGTACTTTTAAACGATATGCTTTTTCAAAAATCATAATTAAAATAATAGCAATTGCAATTGCTCCCACTATGCCAAAACTATATACAATTGGAATATAATTGTTATGAGCAGGTAAAGTGTTTAACATAGCTCCATGACCAAACAAAAAATTCCAAGTAGTATCATGTATCATTTCAAAGCCCTTCGTCCAAATATCTATTCGCCCTGAAAATATACCACTTTCTTTGTTAAAATATTCTTGGGTTATCAAAACAATTTTTTGATACAATTGTACTGACTCACTATCATTTGAATTTACAAACAGTATTGAAAACTTAGGGAATAAATAACAATACAATATCGAGAAAATATATATTCCTCTATATATCCATTTCTTATCAAATACTTTATTAAACACAGTAAGTATTATTAATAATACATATGCCATCGTAACATTTCTGGAATCTGTTTTCTGTACCATAAAACCTGCATATATTAATAATATTATAATAAGTGTCCTTACCATAAAATGTTTGAAAGAATAAAATAACAAAACACCACAGGCTACACCAAAAAATGCCAAGTAGCCTAAACTATTTGTATTCCAATTTGCAAGGAAACCAAAATTACTCCATAAAAATAGAATTGTAAATCCTGCAAGAAAAGTTAGCTCGCTTCCAATTTTTATGCCCCTGTCTTCAAATAAAAAATTCCCAATATATAGTGGTACAAACAAAATTCCTATTGTAAATAAAGTAATAAGTCCCCCGCCTAATCCATCTGGAAAAAAATTGATTATCATTTGGAATAGTGTATTCACGCCCATTAAAAAAATAATAATTATTATTTTTTGATTTTCTCCTTTTCTTATTCCCTTATTTATCATTACCGAAATGATTGCAATAATAACAAATAAATACTTTAGTTTAATTGGGAAAGAATCTGCAAATTCTGACACAATAATAAAACTAAGCATATAAAAAAATATCAAATTCAAATCACTGGTTCTTATTTCTTTTGTTCCAATTTTTAATATCATCTTGTTTTAATCCCTTTTCATAGTCTTTAAGACCTAAAAACATTTGCCTTATTGCCTGTGACCGTGACATCTGATCTTTGTACATCTCATATTTTGATATTGCAAACCGAATAGACATCAGCCTTCCCAGTACCGTTCCGAATAATTCTCTATTGATTGCACCTCTGTCAAAAAAATATTTATTATTAAATCCCTGAAACCAACTTGAATTTCCTATATGCAAACATGCAATTTTTTCCGGAACATAATATATTTTCAATTTTTTCTTTAAGCAATTAAAAAGAAAAATATTTTCTTCTCCCATTTTATAGTTGGCTCCCGAGCCAAATTTTTCATTAAAAAAGATTTGATTTTTAATAATACTTTCTCGTTTAAAAGCCAACTCTACAGAACACAAATGCATAGAAGACAAAAAGTTAATTCTTTTTTCTTTGTCTTCATACTCTTTAAACGGTTCTTCTATTCCTTCTACGCAAAATGCGATCGCATCTGCATCAGGAAATTTAAGAAATGCATTTTCAATAACTTTGGCATATCCTTCAATATATTCCACATCATCATCAGCCAAAACAATTATTGAAGATTTAGAATTAGCAATCGCTATATTTCTGCTTTTACTCAACCCTAAATCATTGGAATCTATCCACAACACATGATTTTGTTTGTATTCTATACAATCAGTCTCTTTCCTTCCACACTGGTTTACAATAACCGCATTGGAAGCAATTTTCATTTTAGACAATAAATCTTTATTTTCCTGATTCATCGTTGAAACCAATACTTCAACATTATTCATTGTACAAATCCTCAGTTCTACATAATGATACTATTTTTTTATACGTTTCTGACCGATCAAACTTTTCCTCAGCCATTCTACGTGAGTTCACACCCATAGTCTTTCTCTCATCTGGATAATTCAGCAAATATTTTATTGCATTTTCGACATCTCCAACAGAATCCACCCCACAATTTATACCACAATGGTACTTTTCTATCAAACCTCTATATTCCTTATTTTCCTGAGTGTTGATAACCGCAAGTCCAGCTGCCGCATAATCTGCATGTTTATTTATGATACTCTGAGCCGCTCCTTTTGCGATTGGGTTAACCGCTATATCGGAAGCATTTAGATATGCACACATCTTAGGATAGGGCATTCTTCCCCAAAAACGTGCTCTAACTTTCTTTTCTCTTGCATATGCTTCATATTCCTGCATCATCGGTCCATCCCCAAGAACAATAAAATATAGATTTTCATTATATATTTTAGAAAGTGCATCTATTACAATCTTCAGATTATAACTATGCCCAAGCGTACCTGTATAAGTAAGCCAAATCTCATTACTCTTCTTTTTTACTGCATTTTCTATACAATTTCTGTCAAAGACCTTAAGATCTGTTCCCAAATATACACAAATGCCATTCTTTTTAGTATTTTTTTCAAGCCTCTCTGTAAGTAGGTGTCCGAAACGGCAACCGTCACATCTGCAAGCTTATATGCTCTATTTGCCATTATTTCAAATGGTAAATAAATAAGTTTTCCTAATGCAGGTAAATCAAATACCATTTTAAAGGCTTCTGGCCATAAATCTTGTATATCTAAAATAAATTTAATTTTATTTTTTTTGCATACTTCCCTGCAACAACAGCCGCAGATAAAGAAGGAATAGAACAATAAATCACATCCGGTTTCTCACTTAATATTAGTTTCTTTTTCAAATTTTTTGAAAAGATATAATGACTATAAAAACGTTTCAAACATACATTTTTTGAATATCCTGGTTCATAGCACAACTGCACTTCATAGTTGATATCATTCCACTTTATAATTTTTCTCTGTTGTTTCTCATTATGAGAAAATGTAGTTGTTATCACTCTGACTTTACCAAAGCTTGAAAGTATCTCTGCCAAATATTTAAACCGGTTATTTCCGGGTTCATCCGGTGTATTTGTAAAATGTGTAATCATCAAAACTTTCATTATATTTTTCCTCTTAATTATCTGCTTTAAGGTATCCTTCTACACAGTTTTCGATTGCTCCGCCCATAACACTTTTATATTTTTCATCGCCATGTGTCAAATCTATATAAGAAACATTCCCTTTTTCAAATATATATTTAATAGCTTCATTAAGCAAAACAATTCCTGGACTATATCTATTAAAACTTTCCACTATTGCTAATCTAGGAATAATAAGGCCTTCTTGTTCAATAAACGCATCAAAATATGCTGCGACTTTTCCATCAATCGTCAAGCAAAAAGTTTGTTCTTTTTCTCCCAAATATTTCTGTGCTAATGTTCCTATATCTATATATTTTGCAAACTGCTTATACAAAATTCCGCCACTTCTTTTGTAGTGTTTTAATTGTCGGGTAACATATAAGTCAAGTAATTCATTTCTGTTTTTCTTTGATAACTTATCCGTCTGCTCCACAATAAATTGAAATTTCTTCCCATCTTTTTCCATCCTATTATAAGATGTCCGAATATTTTGTCGAGTATGTTTGCTAAGCCCCAATAGATACTCTTGATAGGTATCCGGCAAGTGAATAACTGTAGCAGGGGACATTCTACATTTTAATCCTTTTTTTCAATATATTGTCCCAAAATTGTTTTTTCTCGAACATGCGGCATATAAATACTGCTAATATCTTCTTGCTCTATCAAAATTTTAAAACATTCTTCCATTTTTTTTATATTCATGCCATGACCATATATGGCATCAAGATAACCACAACCTGACTTATATCCAAATAGTGTATATTCCCTTTTGCACCATTTTTTTAATAATGGTAGAATCATAATAATTTTATCGTTTTCATAAAACGTAAAAAAAACTGGCGTCGCTCTCAAAAGCATCCTATACGGAATAAAATTTTTCCACAATACATCTATATATTCAACAGACTGATAAATAGATTTCTCTGTATTTTTACTCCATAATTTTTCCCATTCTTCACGCACTAATAAAAAGTCCTCAAATTTTTTAATAATCATCATTTTATTTACTCTTATTTTCATCTTTCTTTAATCTATATAAAGGAAAAAAATCTGATTGTTCGGTGATATTAGCTTTTTGGCACAATATATCATATACATTTTTATTCCATACCTTTTTTCCTACATAAAAAGGAAATTCCGTATTTTGCGAAAACTTCTTTTTAAACACAAACAATGGATCATCTTTCGAACTAGTGGTTCCACCACCATAATGGATAAACTCAAATTGATTTTCTTTCCCCCACATTGCTGTGCCATATTTTAATATATATGCCGGAGATAAATGTAAATAATCAGTATCCGTTCCCGATAAATGTGCATGAATTACGTTATTACTTAAGAAATATAAACCTACCGCTACAGTTTTTTCACAATATATCGCTTCTGCAAGCAATATATTCTCACCAAAATACTCTATTATTTTATTAAAATAATCTTTTTCAAAAAAATAGTAATTGTCTGCGTTTTTTCTTTGCATATTTAAATAATAAATATCAATAAACTTTTCAATATCTTGAGGATTTCTTGTTGCTCGGTAAGTAATTCCTTTTTTCATTACTTGCCGAATCGTTTTTCTGCAACTTTTTGAAAACTCCATTTGAATTGGATCTTCATAATCTTTCAAATTAGTAGCCAATGTATATCTATTTATCGATGAATCATATATACTCTTAAAGTCTACACCGTTTGAACTCAGTGGATAAAACCTTACAAATTCACTTACTACTCGTTCTTCCTCACAATACTTTTTAAACATTTTTTTAAAGGCATTAATAAGCATCTCTTTTGTATAATTTTTTGAAATGTTAACAATATGGGGACCACCATAACCATATGGGGTTACAAGATCATAATATTGTACGCCCTCAACCAAATAAGGAACTGGTCTTTTAATAAACAAATGTTTAATATAGCCTTCTTCTCCTTTATATTCCCACAGACATGCTTTCCCATTCTCAATTTTTTCATACAATTGTCCATATTTTAAATCAAAATAAATATCTTCCATTACGCATTTATACTATAAATTATTTATATAGTATTTTCTCTCTTTCTTCCTTTTCTTTTCTCTCTTTTGCCAAATTTGTTTCAACTTTTCCAGTATCTACCGCTATATTTTCTCTTTTCATAGCCTTTTTTATAGTCAATAAAATAATATTTATATCGCCTAAAAGCGTTATGTTTTCTACATATTTCACATCATATGCAAGCCTGTGATCCCAATCCAAATAATTTCTACCATTTATTTGTGCAAGTCCTGATAATCCCGGTCTAACATCATGACGATGTTTTTCTCTTTCTGTATACCATGGTAAATATGATATAAGTAAGGGTCTTGGTCCAACAATACTCATATCACCTTTTAAAATATTAATCAATTCTGGTAACTCATCAATACTAGTACTTCGTAAAAACCTACCATATTTCGTTAATCTTTTCTCATCTGGTAACAAATTTCCTTCAGTATCTTTTTTATTTGTCATTGTTCTAAACTTATATAACTTAAAAATTTTCTCATCTTTCCCTGGTCTCTTTTGAGAAAAAAAAGGATTTCCTTTCATCATGATAACACCAATAACTGTAAAACTCAAAATTACTGGTGAAAATATTATCAGTGCTACAAATGATAGCATAAAATCCATTAAACGCTTTATATACTTACAATAAATACTGTTTCTTCTTTGACATACTTCTATTTCATCCATCCTAAAAAAATCCTCTTACAATTTCAATCACGACATCTTGCTCTTCTACAGTCATCTTATTATCACTCGGCAGGCACAATCCTCTGTGGAACAGATCCATTCCAACATCCAATGGCATTCCATCTTTTCCAACTGCACCCCCGGAAATGTATGCATTCGTCTTTGCTCTTCCATCACCTTCACGAGTCACAAATCCATTCATGCGGTAAATTGGCTGCATATGCATTGGTTTCCAGATTGGACGCCCTTCTGCATTGTATTCTGCCAATGTCTCTAATATTTCTGTCGGACAGGTCTTACCCGCTTCGCTGATATATAGCGCTTCCTGCTCTCCACGAACCTGTTTACACATTGCCTCCGGATTGATCAACATGCAAGACAGCCAGAAATTCGGTTTTGATACGTTCTCGTCATATGGATTCATTTCAATCGGTAAATCTTTAAATCCTTCTTTATATCTCTCATAAATTGCTTTTTTTGCTGCGATATGCTCCTCCAGATATGGGTACTGTCCTCTGACCACACCCGCAATCACATTACTCATGCGATAATTATATCCCAGCTCTTCATGCTGATACCATGGAGCATTCTCCCTTGCCTGAGTAGACCATTTACGAACTTTATTCGCTGCTTCCAGATCATCTGTAAGCAGCATTCCTCCTGATGATCCTGTAATGATCTTATTTCCATTGAAAGAAATCACACCGTAATCGCCAAAATTTCCAGTCTGCACATCTTTATAAGTTGCTCCGAGTGACTCTGCAGCATCTTCTATTATGACTGCTCCATGTCTGTCGCAAATTTCTTTGATCTCATCGATTTTTCCGGGTGTGCCGTAAAGGTGTGCCACTACAACCACTTTTACCTCAGGATACAATTCAAATGCTTTCTCTAGAGCAACTGGATCCATATTCCAGGTATCATACTCCGTATCGATAAATACTGGAACTCCACCTTCATACACCACTGGATTTACTGTCGCATCAAATGTCACATCAGAACAAAACACGCGATCTCCTGGTTTTATGCCAGCCAGCTTCATTGCCATATGAAGTGCTGCTGTGCCGGCAGACAATGCAACCGAATATTTACAACCGATTTTCTCACAGGTAAGGCGCTCTACCTCATCAATATTTTTGCCAACTGTAGACATCCAGTTTGTTTCATATGCTTCTGTCATATATTTCAATTCTTCTCCATGCATTGTAGGAGATGATAACCATACTTTATTTTCAAAAGGTTTTAATTCCATTGTTTTTCCTCTTTTATCATTCAGCAATTTATTTTTATCTTATCTATGCCAACTTCTGCTGCGCTTCACTTTCTTCCCCCAGCAATCTCTCATACACTTCACCTTTTTTCTCGCTTCCATGTTCTCCCGCCGGGTGATAAGTCGTTACAACTTCCGCCACTTTTTCACGGATATCCTCTGCATTGATATATGCCATATCCATCAACGTCTCCAACTCTTTTAAAAACGTTTCGACTTCAAACGGAATCGGACATCCGATGTGGATCAGTTCGTTCCTCGTCTTCTTCAGTCCTTCTTCTGCCATCAGCTTCTCTTCATAGAGCTTTTCTCCCGGTCTTAATCCCGTATATTCCACCTTGATATCAATATCCGGTTTCAATCCTGACAGCTTGATCAGGTTTCTTGCTAAAGTATCGATCTTCACCGGACTTCCCATATCCAACACAAAGATTTCTCCGCCATGCGCATATGTCCCTGCCTGCAGGACAAGACTGACCGCTTCCGGAATCGTCATGAAATAACGGATAATATCCGGATGAGTCACCGTGACCGGTCCGCCTTCTTCGATCTGTTTTTTAAACAGCGGGATCACCGAACCATTGCTTCCCAGCACATTTCCAAAGCGGACTGCCACAAACTCTGTCTTGATATCTTTCGGGAATTCCTGCTGCACCATTGCTCCGTCTTCATCATCTGCATGGGCATACAGAATCGGCAGCTTCTCCGGTGTCCCCTCTTTGATCATACGATCAAAGGACTGGATGATCATCTCGCACAGACGCTTGCTCGCTCCCATAATATTCGTCGGATTGACCGCCTTATCCGTGCTGATCAGAACAAATCTCTGGCAGCCGTTCATCATCGCCGCATAGGCCGTCTTATACGTTCCGATCGCATTGTTTTTGATGGATTCGCATGGGCTGTCTTCCATCAGCGGTACATGTTTATGAGCAGCTGCATGGTACACCACCTCTGGCCGATACGTCTCAAATACCGCATTGATCCTTCTGGAATCCCGAATGGAACCAACCAGGACCACCAGATCCAGATCCGGGTATTTCTTTTTCAATTCCTGTTGAATATCATATGCATTGTTTTCATAAATATCAAACACGATCAACTGTTTCGGTTGATACGATGCGATCTGACGACAGAGTCCGGATCCAATGCTTCCGCCTCCTCCGGTCACCATCACCTTTTTGCCATGAATAAACGCATGGATCTCTTCCATATTTACTTTGATCGGCTCCCGTCCCAGCAGCTCCTCCACGTCGACATCCCGCAAAGCGCTCACCTTGACCTCTCCAGTCAGGAACTGATACACGCCCGGCAGGTTTTTCAGCTCACATCCCGTCTCTTTACAGATATTCAGAATATCTCTCTTTTCCTCTGCCGTAGCGCTCGGTACCGCTACAATGATCTTGTCGATCTTATAGCGTTCCACACACGATAAGATATCGTCCCGACCGCCGACGATCGGCACACCTTCGATATATCTTCCCCATTTATTCGGGTTATCGTCAATAATACAGCAGACAATATCCTTCAGCTCTTTTGCGGTCTTGATATCCCGCAGGATGATCTGACCGGCCTTTCCGCCCCCGATCAGAAGTACCCGCTTCGCTTTTGCGATCTCTTCTGTTTTACGCCGCTTACTTCTCTCCAGTAAAACGAACCGATAGGCAAAACGTACCATCAGCGTCATACCAAACTGGATCACCGTTCCGAAAAAATAATACGAAAGCGGCATTCTGCCCAAAAAAAGCGTCATACCTGTACAATGAAACAAACTTGAAATACCTGTTGCAACTATCATACGTACTAACTCACTATAGCTTGCAAATCTCCAGATACTGTTGTACAGACGTAGACGCCAAAATACGAATAACGAAAATATGACATAAATACCAATAAATTTAAGGTATGCTCCCAAAAATTCCTTTGGGATCATAGAATACCTGCAGTCAAACCGAAACCACAGTGCCAGAAAAAATGCAATAATGATCGAAATTGCATCGTATCCGGCCAGTGCAAGGGAAACAAGCTGCCAGTGCTCAACCTTCTTCTTCGTGTATCGAATCGCATTTGCTTTTGCTTGATTCAAACTCTTTCCCACAAAACTCTCCTCCTAAGTGTTACTTATTTTCAAACATTGGATAATATCCTTATCCTCTTCCATCCCCAATCCCTGATGTTTATAAAAATTTCATAAACATCGTCTATCTATTTAAATTCACTACATTTCTCTACGTTTTTCAACATATAACGCCTTTTTATACAATAATTTCCTAATTTTGATAACAGTACACAATATGTAACAAATCCTCACCTGTTTGACATAAAAAGCGCAATAATATCTCCTCACATTCTTTCGTTTTTTATATAATTTTCTAATTCTTCCAAGGACTTCTTTTTATTTTTTGTATATATTTTCAAAAAAAGTGGAAGAAATCTCTTTCCTCCACTTTCCATTTAAATATTAAAGTCTTTTTCTGTCAAAATAATGCGGTCTGCATCGTCTGTATTCTTTCCAAGTACCCGTTTTACAAGTTTCTTTGCAGATACCTTCTGGGAATGCGCCATAGCCTCATCCATGATATCTTTTACTTCTGCGACTGTCACTGCGTGATCTTCTCTCTGCATCGCATCGATCCGGCTGTACAGCGCCAGGATTCCCATCTCGTCGATCCGGTATCCATTCTCCTGTGCATACGTCTGACCGAATGTAACCAGCTCGTCATTTACAAAGATCGGCACTTCCAATCTGCTTGTAAATTTCTTTCTGAATTCTCTATTGGAAGAAAGCACCCGATCCAGCGGCTTTCTCTGCTCTTCCAATACGATCAGCATCTCACCTGTATCCTTTTCCATCGCCTTGTTCAGCTTCGCAACCGTTCTTTCACTTAATTTTCCTGCTTTTTCAATGATCAGCGCTCCGCCGTACAGCTTGGCAATGATATCACTGATCTTCTTCTTATTCAGCGCTTCTCCGGTGATGATCGCAACTCTTCCCTGACGGATCTTTCTCTGCTTCTGGATTGCTTTAACCACATCAACCGCAAGAACCGTCTTTCCGTTGCCTTTGTTTCCGACGATCAGCAGGTTGCCTGTATTGGATGTACCTCTTCTGTTCGTACAGTTGCGGTCCTGCTCCAGAACATCCACAAGCTGTTCGCTCATGCCGCGCACCGGAACAAAGTAGGAGAACAGCTTCTTCTGCTCTTCTGTCAGCCCTGCTCTTTTTGCGCCCTGTCCGGACAGGTCATAGCGGCTGTGTACCAAAAATCCTGTATCGGAAATCGATAATGCATCTGCAATCTCATCCATCGGAAGCGGTGCAGTCTTTCCTGTCGCAATCAGCTTCGCAGTCTCTTTTCTGCTCAGCGGTGTCGTAGAACTCAGAATATCCGACTCAACAGGCTCTTCATCCGGAATCTCACGATCGTCCGGTTCATCACTCAGCGTCGGCTTGAACTCTTCCTGCAGCCCTGCTGCAATCGATTCGTAATCGTCCTCATAATCATCATCGTAATCCAGTTCTTCTTCGAATTCCTCTTCCAGTTCCTCTGCTGCGTCTTCTGTCAGAAGGTCTTCATAATCTTCTGCACTGTCAACCTCCAGAGTCAGCTCTTCTGATTCCATTCTAAGCTCTTCTGTTGCTGCCTCCTTATTCTCAAGAGGTTCAACAGGAGTACTCGTGTGTACCGGAATCTCCTCACTCTCTTCTTCCGGAATCACACCTTCAATCTCATCGATCATCCTCTGAATATCCGGGGATAAGATCGGGCTCTTTGGCTTGCGCTCGATCTGTTCTATATCCTCTTCGTTCACTTCTGGAACTTCTTCCGGTTCAACACTGCCCTCTGCGGCTTCCCACTCAGCAAGAATATCATCAATATCAAGTATATCGTCAACCGGCTCGTCTATTCTCTCATCCTCTTTGATTTCTGTTTCTTCTAATTTAATAGATTCTTTTTCCATATCTTCCTTCTCAGCCTCTTCTGCTACTTCAGGTTCCTCGATTACTTCCACATCTGCTGCATCTGCACTTCCGGTTCTGCCAGCTCTTCTAATTCTTTCAGGTCAACTTCCTTAACTTTCGTCTCGATCGTCTCCTCAATAATCTCTTCTACAGGTTCTTCCTCTGTCACTTGATCCAGCAATTCCAGATCTGATAATGACTCAATCTCTTCCAGTGCTTCTGCCAGATCTGAGCAATCATCTTCTCCTGTACTCTCCTGGCCATCGGCTTCAAGCGGCTCTGCGTCCTCTTCTGCCAATTCCTCGATGTCTTCTTCGTACTCTTCCGCATCCTCTTCTGAAAGTTCCAGCTCTTCCTGCTCCTGCGCTTCTTCTTTTTCTGTATGGAACAGATTCTGAAGCGCCTCGCCAAGCTTCATCGTATCACCCAGCTTCTTCTTCGACGGCTCCGCTTTTTTCAGCTGCTCTGCCACTTCCTCCTCACTGAGTTCGGCATTCTCTGGCTCTGCGATCTGCTCAGAACGCTCCAGCATATCCTCTGTATAGCGGGCAGCTTCTTCCTGCTCTCTTCTCCGCTTTTCTTCTTCCTCAGCTTTTATTCTGCCCAGATCGATCAGTTTTTCTGCTTCTCTTTCTGAAGATTTTTCTGCTTCTTCCAGCCTTCTGTCATACTTTTCCTGCTGCAGCGGAGTCAATGGCTTGTATCGCATCTTCAGTTCCATAGCCTTGTATACATACTTGCCTTCGCTGAACCACAGGATCAGATCATCACACTCTTCCAGACATTCGGCTGTCATCCCGGCTTCTTCATATCTCTTGGCCAGCTCGTATGCCCACTCTTCGACATACTCTGCTTTTTTGAACTGCTCCAACGCACGGATCTGCTGCTCGATCGGAGCTCTTCGTGCTCTCAACAGGCGGTATCTTAGGATGTACTGATTCGGATCTTTTGGCGCAGCCTGTACGTATTCATCATAATAGTCGATTGCCTCTTCCAGATTTCCAACCTTTATCGCAAGAGTGCACAAGCGATATAATATCTTTCTGCTCCCCTCTGTTCTATGATAGGCAGCTCTCAGAACTCCAAAACTCTTACGGTAATCTCTGATCTTTTCATATATATTGCTGACGTTTAACAGCATATTTACATTTCTGACACGCTTCCAATCAATGCTGTCAGCAATCTCAGCGGCTCTGTTGTATGCACCGTTTTCCATAAGTTTTAGCATCTGTTCTGTCTTCAACTTATATTCATACTTGTCCACTATGCTCACCTCATTATACTTAGTCTGTACCTTACAGGTATCTTTCTCTTCATTGCCTAGTTTGTTCTAGTTTACCATATGACTCCCGTAATGTCAAAAAAATGCACCCTCAATTGACATTGAAGATGCATTTTACATTTTATTCAAATTTTTCATATTCTATTTTATAAATCGAAGGAACTTCTCAATTCTGTTCCTGCAAGACCTCTACCTATGTTAATTGATATAGCAGTCTGTTCACTAAGACTGGCTTATATGAAACCTCCTGTTCTTCAATTTAACAATATCTATAACCTAAATCCGACTCGGTATCGGTATCATCCTATCATGAAAGTCCTCTCTTCAGTTATTCTCTCTATAACCTTTCGGCTGCTGCAGTATCATCTGACGATATTCCAACATCCTATTTGATTATTCTTTCTATAACTGGGGGTGCTTCATATAAAACTGATATTCCTTATCCATGTTTCTTTACACATGTTCGGGAACTTTGGCTACATGTGGTATCTATATTCAATACGTCTGTAGATGTCGAATCTTTTCATTTTCATCCAGCTTTACAATCTCTTCGATTTGATCTTTTCATTCACTTTTACTGGATCTTATCTTTCGTGGTAAAGGTCTCTTTCACAGGAACCTGCATCTACCGTACCACTGACATATTGAAATGTAACTGATGATATACTATCCATTGGACCTCTGCCTCCTTAGTTCGTTTATTTTTAATCTAACAGAACGACTGCTTACTAAATTAAGAATCGCTCTTTAGTTAAATATCCTTTTGAGATGTGTGATTGTTGTATCTCTTTTGGATTGACTTAATAATAACACTATCTCTTTTAGTTGTCAACACATTTTTTATATTTTTCTTTAATAATTTTTAAACTATTCTTTTTTTGTTTGAATTTTCTGAATATTCAATTTGTATAATATGCGCATTGCGATTGTACACAAATACAGATATAATAAATTTACTTTTTAGCTGTCGTCTGTACAGCATTGGCTTCTGATTTTAGAAGCTGTCTGTTTTCCGGCGTTTCGCCAGATTTTCAGTTATTTTTAACCGAACATAAGAATAAGAAGATTGCATCTACAGGATAAGTTTTTTATAATGGAGGAAAGTACATGAGAAAAAATAAAAAAAAGAAATCACCAGAAACACCCTGTCCCGAATCACAAATATAAGGATCGGCTTTTTCGCCTGGTTTTCAATAACAAGAGGGATCTTTTGGACCTATACAATGCATTGAATAATACCTGCTATGAAAATCCGAATGATCTTGAAGTTAATACACTGGAGGACGCTGTTTATCTCTCTATGAAAAATGATATTTCATTCCTGATCGGCGGGACACTGAATCTCTATGAGCATCAGAGCACGTATAATCCAAATATGCCATTGCGCGGACTGATCTATCTCGCCAGGTTGTATGATGGATACGTCGAGACGGAAAACATCAATTTATACAGCAGCACTTTGAAGAAGCTGCCGATTCCTCAATACTTTGTGTTCTATAACGGCACAAAAGCACAACCGGATGAGACGATTCTTCGATTGACGGATGCGTTTGAATCTGTATCCGATAATCGGCAGCCTTGTCTGCAGTGCACCGCAGTGATGCTGAATATCAATTACGGACATAACCTTGCGCTTATGGAAAAATGCCAGCGGCTGAAAGAGTATTCTATTTTTGTGGATACGGTAAGGATCCAGTGTAAGAAAACGAGTGATCCGAGGCACGCTGTCACGAAAGCGGTGGACATCTGTATTGAAAAGGGAATTCTTCGGGATGTACTGGTGAAGCATAAAGCGGAGGTAATCAGTATGGTTCTGACATCATTTAATCAAAAGGCTTATGAGAAAGATTTATATGAAGAGGGCGTTGAGGAGGGCATTAATCTTGGACAAAAAGAAATTGTTCTCCATATGCTTCATTCCGGCAACTCTCCGGAGCAGATTGCTCAGCTGACCGGAATTGATGTTGAAGTTGTAAAACAGTGGATTGAAAAAGCTAAATAACTTTTACAAAAGCATATCCCCCGGATCTCAGGCTTCTTTCTCCTGAAATCCGGGGGATCTATTCATTTTCTCTATTTTCTTAACAGATTTCAGCTCCTGCCGGCATTGATTTTTCCGGTGTCATCAGTGCAAGGTTGCCTTCTGCATCTTCTGCGCATAACAGCATTCCTTCTGATAATACGCCTGCCAGTTTTGCAGGTTTCAGATTCACGAGAACCATGACTTTCTTTCCAACCATTTCTTCGGCTGTGTAATGACCTTTGATTCCGGATACGATCTGTTTTACCTGGCTTCCGATCTTCACCTGTGAGCAAAGGAGTTTTCTGGATTTTTTCACTTCTTCGCAGGCAATGATCTCTCCGACCTGGAACTGCATTTTTCCAAAATCGTCAAATGTGATCTCTGGTTTTGCTTCGATATCGATCACATCTTCCTCTTCTTTTTCTTCTTCAACCGGTGGATGCAGCTCTTCTACTTTTTTCAGAACTTCTTCCAGATCCAGTCTTGCGAAGAGGATTTCCGGTTTTTCTGTTACATGACCATTTCCGAGCTGCTCCAGAATCTTTTTGCTTGTGGATGGCATAAAGGATTCCAGAAGTTCTGCACCGCGGGAAATGCTCTGAATGAGGTTCCAGAGAACTGTTTCCAGACGGTCTTTTTTTGCTTCATCTTTTGCGAGTACCCATGGCATTGTCTCGTCAATGTATTTGTTGCAGCGTTTGAAGAGATTGAAAATTTCTGTCATTGCATCTGCCACACGCAGCTCTTCCATCTTGTCTTCGACTGCTTTTGGTGTGCTTTCTGTCACTGCCTTCAGATCTGCATCAACCTCTTCTGCCACACCTTTGTCTGTTACAGTTCCGCCGAAATATTTATTTGTCATGGAAACGGTTCTGTTGACCAGATTTCCCAGCGTGTTGGCAAGATCAGAATTCATGCGCTCTACCATCAGTTCCCATGTGATAACTCCATCATTTTCAAATGGCATCTCATGAAGAACAAAGTAACGAACTGCATCAACGCCGAAGAAATCTACCAGTTCATCTGCGTAAAGGACGTTTCCTTTGGATTTACTCATTTTTCCGTCTCCCTGAAGCAGCCATGGATGTCCGAATACCTGTTTTGGAAGCGGAAGATCCAGTGCCATCAAAAAGATTGGCCAGTAAATTGTATGGAAGCGAATGATATCTTTTCCGATCAGATGCAGATCTGCCGGCCATAATTTGTGAAACTGCTCCGTGCTGTTTCCATCGCAGTCGTATCCGATTCCTGTGATATAGTTTGTAAGCGCATCCAGCCATACGTAAGTTACATGTTTCGGATCGAAGTCTACCGGGATTCCCCATTTGAATGATGTTCTGGAAACACACAGATCCTGCAGTCCCGGAAGCAGGAAGTTGTTCATCATCTCGTTTTTACGGGATACCGGCTGAATGAATTCCGGATGTGTGTTGATATGCTCGATCAGTCTGTCTGCATATTTGCTCATTTTAAAGAAGTATGCTTCTTCTTTCGCAGGCTGTACTTCACGTCCGCAGTCCGGACATTTGCCGTCTACAAGCTGTGATTCTGTGAAGAAAGATTCACATGGAGTACAGTACATTCCTTCATAGTGCCCTTTGTAAATATCTCCCTGATCGTACAGTTTTTTAAAGATCTTCTGTACCTGTTTTTCATGATCTTCGTCTGTTGTACGGATAAATTTGTCATAAGAAGTATCCATCAGATCCCAGATTTTCTTGATTTCTCCGGAAACATTGTCTACGAATTCTTTTGGTGTTACTCCCGCCTCTTCTGCTTTGAGCTCGATCTTCTGACCATGCTCATCGGTTCCTGTCTGGAAAAATACATCATATCCCTGACTTCTCTTGTATCTTGCGATCGTGTCAGCCAGAATAATCTCATAAGTGTTTCCAATATGCGGTTTGCCTGATGTGTAGGCAATCGCTGTTGTGATATAATATGGTTTCTTGTCTGCCATCTCTCTTCTCTCCTTCATAAAAAATCCCGTCTTCCTGCTGCCAAGAAGACGGGTGAATACCGTGTTACCACTTCTGATTTATCTCAGCCTCACGGCTGAAACCTCTGTGAGTGCTGCCAAAAACACTCTCTCGCTGTAAAGGGCGAACCCATCGCAGTTCACATCATGCTTGCTGCGCCGCTCGGGAGCCATGTTCGATCATCTTCCGTTCATCCCTCTCAGCATCGGATCCTTTCTCGGATCTTCCGGGAATTCTCTGTAAAATTTCGGATAACCTACTCTCTCCGTCTTTGCATTTTCCGTATGATTTTTCTACCAGATATGTGTATAAAATACACACTTTCTCGTTGAAAATCGTATCACAGCCGGAATGATAAGTCAAGATTGCACCTTTTAAAAATTTGTCTTATTACGATCCAGCGGCCACTTCAACCAGAAATTTTTTCTGCCGTAATGCCTCTTCGATCAGATCCAGTGTCTCTTCGGAATCTGCCTCGATCAGATGATAGTGGTAATTGGAGGTAATATTTTTCAGAGGACTTGATTTTCCCCGCTTAATATCCTCTACAAATTCCATCACTTTTCGTCTGGATGTGATGTTAATCTCTGCCTCCATGTGACCGTACACCCTGTGATTGACCATCACGTTCACCACTTTTCCGCCCAGATCCACTACCGTACACAGCTCGTCTTCCAACTCTTCATCCGTGTGATTCACTTTGAAGATCCGGTTCACGGAATGTGGAGTATTCAGAAGATATCCCCGGTTTGTGGATATAATCTCATGTCCCGCTGCCCGGATCAGTGCGATATCCTGCACGATCACCTGCCGGCTGACATCAAATTCTTTTGCAAGCTGCGCCCCAGATACCGGAATACTGCTTTTTTTAATCTGATTTATGATTTGATCTCTGCGTTCAGAACCTGTCATAAATACTGTTCCTCTCTTTCTTTTTCTGCATCTTTATTCCACTGCATGCAGATTCTTTAAAGAAATATCCAGGATCGGAGCGGAGTGTGTCAACGCACCGCTGGAAATATAGTCAACTCCGATCTCTGTCAGACGCGCGATATTTTCTTTTGTCACATTTCCGGAGCACTCTGTCTGGGCTCTTCCGTCGATCAACTCCACTGCTTTTTTCATATCCTCCGGTGACATATTATCCAGCATGATGATATCTGCGCCGGCTTCCACCGCTTCTTTTACCATGTCCAGATTTTCTACTTCTACTTCAATTTTTCTGACAAACGGCGCATACTCTTTTGCCATCTGCACCGCTTTTGTCACGCTTCCCGCTGCTCCGATGTGGTTATCTTTTAACAGCACACCGTCAGAAAGGTTGTAACGGTGGTTGTATCCGCCGCCTGCACGAACTGCATATTTCTCAAAAATACGCATATTCGGTGTTGTTTTTCTTGTATCGAGGAGTTTGATCTTGCTTCCTTCCAGAAGTTTTGCAACAGAATTGGTATAGGTCGCGATTCCGCTCATTCTCTGAAGATAGTTCAGCGCAACTCGTTCTCCGGAAAGAAGAACACGGATGTCTCCTTTGACTTTTCCCATCAGCTGTCCGTTTTTCACTTCTTCTCCGTCTTTGCAGTATAACTCTGCCTTCGTGTCCGGATCCAGAAGGGTAAACACTCTCTCGAACACTTCCAGTCCGGCAATAATTCCATCCTGTTTGCAGATCAGGTCTACTTCACCTGCCACTGCCTCTTTCATCACTGATTGGTTGTCACATCTTCACTGGAAATGTCTTCTTTTAACGCTTTCTAAGATCAGG
>ENA-OPYY01000137-OPYY01000137.1-human-gut-metagenome-genome-assembly--contig:-NODE-137-length-30840-cov-2.994921_pt1 | contig 30840 bp, 30 predicted proteins | sample MGYA00242472_ERZ504481 | MGnify/ENA primary metagenome ERZ504481 (study PRJEB26092, sample SAMD00036265) | human gut metagenome | host: Homo sapiens | study: EMG produced TPA metagenomics assembly of...
TGCTCATGCTCCTCGTGATCGTGTCCGCAGCCGCACTCACTTGGTCGTGATGATGCTCACTGGTCGTGATGATGCTCATGGTCGTGATGATGCTCATGCTCTTCATGGTCATGCCCGCAACCGCACTCGTGATCGTGCTCATGCTCTTCATGGTCATGATGACCGTGCTCATGTACATGTCCGCACTCCGGGCATACCTCTTCTTCCATCATCTCCTGCTCCAGGGATACCGGATTTTCCATTACCTCAAGAAGCTTCTTTCCGTCCAGATTTTCAATAGGTGTGGTAATGATAGCCGCTTTTTTGTTCAGACTGCGGAGAAGCTCCATGGACTGCATTGCCTTCTCTTCATCCACAATGTCTGTTCTGCTCATGATAATGGCTCCTGCATACTCTACCTGGTTGTTAAAGAACTCACCAAAGTTTCTCATATACATTTTGCATTTTTTGGCATCTACCACTGTTGTATAGCTGTTCAGCGCAAGACCAGTTTCTTCCTGGACATCCTGCACAGCGCGGATCACGTCAGAAAGCTTACCTACGCCTGACGGCTCGATAAGGATTCTGTCCGGATGATATTTGTCAATCACTTCTTTCAGAGATGCTCCGAAGTCTCCTACAAGAGAGCAGCAGATACAGCCTGAATTCATTTCACGGATCTCAATTCCTGCCTCTTTCAGAAATCCGCCGTCAATACCGATCTCTCCAAATTCATTTTCGATCAGAACTACCTGCTCGTCCTGGAAAGCTTCTTTCAGAAGTTTTTTAATAAGAGTTGTTTTTCCAGCTCCGAGAAAACCTGAAATAATATCAATTTTTGTCATGATTTTGCCTCTTTTCTGTTTTTGTTTTCAACGTACATTTGACCAGGAAGCAAAAACACCCCCTGGTCGCAGCCACTTATATATGCACACAACGGGGACATGAACCTGTCATGCCCCCGCTTTTTGCTTCATAATATCAGCCGTTGATCATAAAGTTTAACAGCTTATCGATATCTTCTTTCTCATATGCAACGATTTCCAGCTCCGGAATCTCTCCGCCGGAAAAAATGTTTGCCAGAGATACGTACTGGGACAGTTTGGATTTCAGGTTCAGTCTGTCTCCCTCTCCTGTTACAAGTTCAACTTTACCGTTACAGCTATCTACTACTTCAAAAAATTTGTCTACATCTTTAATATTGGATACTTTCATTTTTATTCTCCTTTCAGAATTTCTATTATCGGTTCTTCGTCATAAGTAATTGTCTGTTCCTTCAGACGCGTACAGTATAACGCATCTTTTTATAAAATGCAATGGTTTTTCTGCCAAAAATCTGACAAAACATTACTTGTTTTTTATATCCGGAAACCGGTCAAAATATATTCCAAGTCACCTTAAACGATAGCATTTTTATATTTAATATGTAAATACCGCTACTCCGTATGGCGCAAGGGGATATGCAAAAGAGAATTCCCGGTTGTCACACTCTTTGGATTCCGCCTTAAAAGTCTGTGGTTTTTCCAGAAGTCCGTTCTCATCCATGATCAGCTTATACTGTTTTTTCTTCGGAACGCCCACTCTGTAATCGCTTCTCTCTACCGGTGTGTAATTAACCACAAATAAAAGATTGTTCCTCTTTGTAGGAGATTTGCGCACAAAGCTGAAAATACTTCTGTCTCCGTCATCTGCATTGATCCACTCAAAGCCTTCCGGATCATTGTCCGCTTTATACAGCGCCGGATATTTTTTGTACATATGAAGAAGTGTTTTTACAAAGGACTGAAGATCTTTGTGATTCTCCTCTCCCAGAAGGTACCAGTCAAGTTCCCTTTCCTCGCTCCACTCACGAAGCTGTCCAAACTCCTGCCCCATAAACAGAAGCTTTTTGCCCGGATGGAAAAACATAAATGCATAGGCGGCCTTCAGGTTCTTAAACTTATCATCCGGATACCCGGGCATCTTGTTCAGCATGGAGCACTTCAGATGAACTACCTCATCATGAGAAATAACCAGAATGTACTTTTCACTGTAGGCATAGGTCATGGAAAACGTCATTTTATTATGGTTGAATTTACGGAAGTACGGATCTGTTTTCATGTACTCCAGAAAGTCGTTCATCCATCCCATGTTCCATTTCAGGGAAAATCCAAGTCCGTCATCCTCTGCCTTGCCTGTTACTTTCGGCCATGCAGTTGATTCCTCTGCGATCATCACGGTTCCGTGATTTCTTCCCAGCACAACCGTATTCAGGTGTTTAAAAAATTCAATGGCTTCCAGATTTTTATTGTCCCCGTACTTGTTGGCAACCCACTGTCCGTCCTGCTTGCCATAGTCAAGATACAGCATGGAAGCAACTGCATCCACACGAAGTCCGTCCACATGACATTCCTCAACCCAGAAAAGAGCATTTGCTATAAGGAAATTCTTAACCTCCGGGCGGCCGTAATTGTAGATTTTTGTACCCCAGTCGGGATGCTCACCCTGGCGCGGATCCTGATGTTCGTATACGGCTGTTCCGTCAAAGTTCGCCAGACCGTGGGCATCTTTCGGGAAATGTCCCGGAACCCAGTCAAGAATAACGCCGATTTTGTTTCTGTGCAGATAATCTACCAGATATTTAAAATCCTGGGCACTTCCATAACGGGAGGTAGGCGCATAATAGCCGGTTACCTGGTAGCCCCAGGATCCGTCAAAGGGATGCTCTGCGATTCCCATCAGCTCCACATGAGTATACCCCATATCCTTTACGTATTTTGCCAGCTCATGAGCAAACTCACGGTAATTGTAAAATCCGTTTTCATCCTCATTTTCCACTGCATGTTTTCTCCATGAACCCGGATGCACTTCATAAATGGACATGGCATCTGTATTTTCATCAAATTCCACACGTTTTTTCATCCATGTAGAATCTTTCCATTTATAGTCCCCGATATCTGCAACCTTTGACGCGGTTCCTGGACGAAGCTCTGCTTCATTGCCATAAGGATCTGCCTTGTAAAGCTCCTCGCCGTGCATTCCCACAATAAAAAACTTATAAAGATCTCCGATCTTTGCCCCCGGCACAAATACCTCAAACACACCGATAGGCCCTGCCTTTACCATTGGGTTTGCCTCTGTATCCCAGCTGTTAAAATCGCCAACTACAGAAACAGACTGAGCATTTGGCGCCCACACCGCAAAATAAACTCCTTTTTTTCTTCCCTGCGTTGTGGGATGCGCACCAAGTTTTTTATAAATATCATAGTGTGTTCCCTGACCAAACAAATACTGGTCTAACTCTGAAAATGCATTTTCTCTCCCATCCGGAAATACCTCCCTTAATCCCTGTTTCTATTTCAATTTATAAATCTGACTTTCCCCCGGCGCCAGTGTCACTCTGAGACTGCGTCCTGAAGTTCCGGCTCCCGGCCGTCAATAAGGCTTGCCCATGACTTTCCGCTCAGAGGTTCCCTGATGCAAAGCTCCGCAGGCCTGTCATCATTATTCACTGCCACTACAATCCCTTCTTCTCCCAGTATTCTTGCAAACGCATACTGCCGGTTAGTCAGAAGAAGCTCCTGATATCTGCCGTCCGCAAGAGCCGGTTCCTGGCTGTGGATCCTGCCAAGAAGCATCACCCACTTAAGAAGCTGCGGATTATCCGGATGCAGAAGTGCTTCCTCAATATCAACTGCCGGACGAAGAGGATCGTCATTTCCGCCTTCTTTACGTCCCTGTATACCCCATTCAGATCCATAGTAAATGGAAGGGATTCCCGGAAGTGTAAATAAAAGCGTATATACGGTGAAAATATGCTCCGGAACATTGAGCTTGGATGCGATCCTGTCCACATCATGATTGTCCACAAAGGAATAAAGCCGAAGTCCTTTGTATATTCCGCCGTTTTCATCAAATTCTCTTCGGATAGTATGAGCGATCTCAAAATAATTGTGGTCGTTATGACCGGAATAAAGCCCCTTGTGAAGCTCATAATTTGTCACGGAATTCAGCATTTCCGGTTTTACATAGCGGCTGTAATCTCCGTGGATCACCTCGCCCATCAGCCAGAAATCCGCTTTCTTTTCATTGGTGAACCGCCTCATTTCTTCCATAAAGGAAAACTCCAGACAGTCCGCGCAGTCAAGGCGGATTCCGTCAATATCAAACTCGTGGATCCAGAAGCCGATTACATCCAGAAGATATTCCCGCACCTTCGGCTCCCGGAGATTGAGATTTACCAGTTCAAAACAGTTTCTCCATGCCTCATAGCCAAATCCATCATTATAAGGCGAATTCCACCCAAAATTGATTCCCTTGTACCAACCGCAGTACTGAGACTGTTCTCTGTTTTTCTGAATATCCTGAAAGGCAAAGAACTCTCTTCCCGTATGGTTAAATACACCGTCCACTACAACCCGGATGTCCATTTCGTGAGCTTTTTCCACAAAGCCTTTAAAGTCCTGGTTGTCTCCCAGTCGCCTGTCCACCATACGGTAATCTTTTGTATCGTATCCATGGGATGTTGATTCAAACAGCGGCCCAATATAAATTGCCGTACATCCCAGATCCTTTATATGAGGAAGCCATTTCATCAGGTCCTGAAATCTGTGAACCGTCTCCTCACTCTCATTTCTTCTCGGTGCTCCCGTCATTCCGATAGGATACATGTGATAAAACACTGCGTTTTCATACCACTTTCCCACTAAGCTGCCCTCCAAAATACAATTCCTCTGTCCATATTATACCCAAGATTCCCAGTCTCTTCAACTGCATTTTGTATTGTTTCAGACATTCTGCCAGTAACCTTATTACTGTCTGCACGATTTGAACAATAAATCCTCTGTTTCCGTATAAAAATGCGTAACAGACATGAACATCTGCTACGCAATAAAAATCCAATTCTCAGACAGTACTATAAAACTCTGTATGTATGTTTTATGAGTTTTTCACACATAAGCCATTCGCTGTTAATAGTATTCTTCTCCGCTGCCGTCATCATAATATTCATCGTCATAGGACGCATCTCCACTTCCGTCTGAATAGTCCTCACCGGAACCGTCTTCGCCGCTTCCATCTGACATATCGCTTCCTTCATCAGAACCATCCTCACTGCTGCCGTCAGATATATCGCTTCCGTCCCCGCCTTCTGAAGCAGCCTCGGCGCTCAGCAGCGGCCCGTCATAACCTGCTACCAGACCTTTTGACAGACTGCTGTCCCAGAAATCTGCATAGGACGCATTCTGAAGCTCCACACCCTTTGCCTTCGCAAGCTCACTGACTGTCATCAGCTTATAACCTTTTTCCACCAGCTGAGGAATGATCTGAAGAGCAGCCTGTACAGAAGGCTCATGGATATCATGCATCAATATAATGGAACCGTCTGTCAGATCTCCGTTCATAACTGCGTCAACTGTTGATTCTACATTTAATGTCTTCCAGTCCAGAGTATCCAGAGACCACATGAAAAACGGTTTCTGTGCAAGATCAAATTCTCTCTGATCTGCCGCGCCGTAAGGAGCACGGGCTACTGTGGCTTTCTGTCCGCAGGCTTTCATCAGAGCTTCATCTGTTTTCTGGAATTCCTCTATCACAGCCTCATCAGAAATCCCCTGAAGGGTTGCCTCCGGGTGATCCCAACTGTGGTTTCCAAGCTCACAGCCAATATCCACCATCCGCTGAACTGTAGCTTCCCGGCCCGCCACATTCTGTCCCAGCATGAAGAACGTTGCATGAGCGTTGTTCTCCTCCAGACAGTCAAGAAGCTGATCTGTGTACTCTCCGGGACCATCGTCAAAAGTCAGGGCAATACGCGGCTTATGTTTCTCAGGATTATAGGAACCGTCCTCATTAAAGTACAGATCATCAAATCCCTGGCTTACCCAGCCTGTCTGTATGTAACCATTATCGTCAAAGGAATATGTCTGTCCGTCAATCTCCTGCATTCCCCCGGCATAATAGGTTCCGTCTGTATTCTGATACCATTTGCCATTTTCGTCCTCATGCCACCCGGAAGTCAGATCCGAAGCACTGGTAACATGAGATACACTGGATAAAGGCATTCTGATGGCTGCTGTTTCATCTGTTTTTACTTCTTCTTTCTGGGGTTCTGTTTTATCTGCATCTGCCGTTTTGCCGGCATCTGCTTCCACCTGCACGGGTTCAGCCGCATCCTTACCGCTGATCTTATTTGTAATGGGCAGAATCACACCCTTTATGATAAATACTGCTACAAGCACCACAGCCAGCACATAAGCGCCAAGTTTCATCATTTTGCGGCGTCGAAGCTGCTGCTGCTTTTTGCGCATCCTTTCCTGCAATACTCTTTTATCCATTGTTTCCCACCTGCTATTATATCAATCTGTCTTTGTTTGTCCTGTCTATCATACTGCATTTTTTGCAGAAATACAATAGCGCTTCCCGTGCATTTTCCATATATTTATAAAACTTTTCTAAATTTATCCAGTTTCCTGAGACCCCGTTGTCAGGCAGGCTGTTTCCGGCTCTGCACAGACAGCCGCCACTATACCGAACGGCACTGCTTCCGATTATTTATAAAGCTTTTCTGATTATTCCTCTAACGCGGCATCCTCATTTGCTACATCTTCATTTGCAGTATTTCCGGCGTCCTCTGTCTGAGTATCGTAAGCGCCTTCTTCTGTTACCGCATCTTCATTTTCTGCCAGCTCATCACCTCCGCCGACCTTCTGGTCTACCTCGGCCTGGTCAACAATAAACTTTTCCACTCTGAGAAGAGCCCGTGTCTCATTTACTTCTCTCTCTCCATAAAGATCCACAACTTCACTGATATCCGTTGCACCGTACTGCTGAAGCAGCTTCTTGTCCAGAGCTTCTGCTTCTTTGTCATCTACGCTCAGATTTTCTTCATCCATAATGTACTGAACGATCAGGTTCTGCTTTACCTTGGCCTCCGCATACTGTCTGCAGTCTTCCTCATATTCTTCTTCTGTAATTCCCTGTGATTTCAGGAATTCGCTCATATCCATCTGCGCCTGCTCAATATACTCGCCATTCAGTTCTTTATATGCTTCTATGGCTGTATCAATATCTTCTTCAGGATATTCTATGATCTCAGAGCTTTCAAAAACCTGGTTCCATGCATCTGCATAAAGCTGATTCTCAGCAGCTTCGTTGACGCCATCCTCAAGCTCCTTCTGAACAGCCGCTCTGTATTCGGCCACAGTTTTGCTGTCTGTATTTGCTGCAACCCACTCATCTGTAAGCTCAGGAGTTCTGCGGATGCTCTGAACAGTCACCTGATATACTGCAGACTTGCCGGCAAGCTCACTGTCATAGTAGTCTTCCGGGAAAGTCAGATTCAGCTCCTTTGTCTCTCCGGCTTTCATGCCGACAATTCCTTCATCAAAGCCGTCTGCCACAGCTCCCTCTCCGATCACAAGATCATAATCCTCTTCCGATCCGCCCTCAAAGCTTTTGCCGTCAATTGTTCCCGTAAAGCTGACTCTTACCTGGTCTCCGGACTGGGCTGTTCCGCCCTTTACTTCCTCTGCCTTATCCTGCAGACGGAATTCAATTTCTGTATCCACCTCAGGATCAGAAACCGGCTCTACGATATTGTTAAGCTTCAGCCCCTTATATTCGCCTACGGTGATATATTTGGAAATATCGCTGACAGACACAAGTCTGACCTCTGTTTTTTCCTCTTCCTGCTTTGTATCTTCTTTCGTTTCCGTCTTTTCTTCTGCTTTGTCCGTTTTCTCTGCGCTGCTTTCTGTTTTTTCCGGGGCAGATTTTTCTGCGCTCTTATCTGAGCAGGCAGACGCGCTGAATACCATACACATTACCAGCATTGCCAAAACTGTTTTTTTCTTCATAAATAGCTCCTTTCTGATGCCTTACGTTCATTTATTCTGTCACATTTCAGGTACCGGAGTGGGTCTTGAAGAATCCCAGACCTCCGACACGTCAAACAGGTCACTGAGCATTTCCGGATTATAATACATTCGGTATCCGTCCAGATTTCTTCTTCCCTGGCGCAGATACTGGTCTGAAAGCTGTACAAAATACTGGCTGGAATCCACATTACAGTAATAATGATATCCTCTGCTCTTATAATACTGAAATTTCGGATTATCGGAGGAATATCCCTCCCAGCCGCCGATATCTGCCCCAAAAGCAAAGATAATGGTATCTGTTTTTCCAAGGATCGGCGCCACATAGGCTTCCCATTTCTCATTATCCGCCTTCAGCTCCTCAGCAGAGGAATCGGTTGCATTTTTGTGTCCCCAGGTATGGCTTGCAAACTCCCATCCATTGGCTTTCATGGCATCTGCAACCTTTTTGGCCGCAGCCACATCTGCCTCATAGTCAAAATCAGGATGCTTTTCCAGAAATTCTCTCTGATTATCCTGAAGATTCTCTTTTGTCTTATAGGCGATATCTGTACGATATCCCAAAACGCCATTATATCCTGTCATTGCGAGAATGCCTTTTCGTCCATGATAGGAAAAATCAGGATGCTGCTTTACAAATTCATCAAGCAGAGGCACCATATCGTAATTTCCCACAGATACTGTGCCGTCATCCTCAATATACTCGCATTTTACTTCCCCGTTCTTATCCAGAACAAGGCGGGAGGCGTAACCGTCCCCGTCCATATAATGATAATAGCTTACGTCATCCTGAGACAGGACAAACGGAATTTTTCCTTTGGGAAGCATGATCTTTCCACGGCTCATGGAACCGTCCTTGTTCACTGTCGCCATATCGTGCGGACTTACCAGCACATAGCCTTTGTCATACATGGTCTGAATGATCTTGTTAAACTCGTCTATGGTTGTCATAACCTGGTTATAACCGCCTGAATCAGAATCCCCGTCAAAAGCCTTGGAAGTATCTTTTACCAGCGTGTGAAAAAATACATGGGTGATCTTTTCAATGGGATATTCCACCAGAGATGCTTTTGCCACCTGGCACTTTGCAGCTATATCCATATAATCCTTATTTTTTTCAAAGTCCTTCTGACTTTTCAGAAGTTTGATAGCCTCGTCATAATTATACTGGGCATACATGATCTTTGCCTGCTCCAGAACAGACTGTTCACTGTTTTTGTTTTTTTCTCTTCTGTTTTCTTTTTATCCTTTGATGCAGACACCGGCATATATGTCTCAGATGTGATTTCCTGTGCTTTTCCGTTCCAAACCGGCATATTTCCACTGCCTGCCGCAACTGCTGCCGCAAGCGTCACTGCCAGAACTGCTTTTTTCATTTCTGGATTTTCCCCTTTCTTCTGTTTCCCCTTCCGGTTCCCTCTGACCGGTATATAAATCCGCCGGACACCCTCATCCGGCGGATGATATATCTTTATCCCATAGGCGGTACAGGAGTCGGTCTGCTTGGGTCAAATACTGCCTTTGCGTCAAAAAGATCTTCCAGAAGCTCTGGATTATAGTACATTCGGTATCCGTCCAGATTTCTTCTTCCCTGGCGGAAATATCTGTCTCTTATCTGCACAAAATACTTACTTGAGTCCACATTGCAGAAATAATTGTATCCCACACTTTTCAGATATTCAAATTTGTCTCCCGAATAATCTTCCTGAGCAGTAAGATCTGTTCCAAAGGCAAAAATAATGATATCTGTTCCGCCGATCAACGGATCTACATTTTCTTTAAATTTCTCGGTATCAGTCTGCAGATGAGCCAGGTCGATCTGTCCTACATTCTGGTGTCCCCAGGTATGGCTTGCAAACAGCCATCCATTGGCTTTCATGGCCTCTGCCACCTTCTTGGCCTCTTCCCGTTCTTTTTCCAGACTGAAATCCGGATGTGCGTCCAGCCACTCCACCTTGTTGGCGTCCAGATCATCCGGCCGTGTCTCGTAGCTGATGTCTGTTCTGTATCCAAGGATTCCATTATACCCCGTGAGAGCTACGATGCCCTTTGCTCCCCTGTAGGAAAAATCAGGATGCTGCTCCACAAACCGGTCAATCAGCGGCACCATGTCATAGTCGCCTACCGAAACTGTTCCGTCATCCTCCACATATTCATTGCGAACCTTGCCTTCATCATCCAGCACAAGCTTTGTGGCATAACCGTCTCCGTCCATATAGTGATAATAACACACATCATCCTGAGACAGGACAAACGGAATTTTTCCCGGAGGAAGAAGGATCTCTCCCGGAGTCACATTTCCGTTCTCGTCAGCAATAGCCATATCTTTGATACTGACCATAACATAACCCTTGTCATACATAGTCTGAGTGATCTTGTTAAACTCATCTATGGTTGTCATAACCTGATTGTAGTCGCCTTCTTTATAATCACCGTCAAATGACTTCGCCGGATCCTTGATCAGCGTATGATAAAAAACATGCGTCACTTCTTCCAGCGGCCAGGAAACGCAGGTGGCCTTTGTCTCCTCGTATTTTTTTACTGCAACCTGAAAATCCGCATTCTTGTCATAGCTGCTGTCGCTTTTGAGAAGCTGTACAGCCCCGTCATAATCATACTGGGCTGCCTTCAGATCCGCCTCTGCCAGAAGGTCTGTCTGCGCAGAAGCCTCTGCTGCTTCTCCCCCGCCTTTTTTGTTTTCATCTTTATTGGAAACTATGCCGGAACCGCTGCTTTTTGTAATGACAAAACGTGTGATCCCGCTGACTGCGCCAACTACTACAACAAGGGAAATCACTGCTGTGGCGCCCAGAACCGCCAGCTTCTTCCGGCGCTCCCTTTTTTGCCTGCGCAGCCTTCTCTCCCTTCGCATCTCACGGAAATATTCGTCACGTTCCTCTTCGGTCATGGCCTCCAGCTGCCTGTCCCTCTCATCCTTATTTTTCTCACTGTGCATATTTCTCTTTCCCCTGCCTCGCTCTTCCATAGTAACTCCTGTCCATTATTTTTCTGTAATTTTTAATATACCCAATACAAAATCCTTTATTCCGGCGTCACAACAGTCAGGGAATTTTACTGTTCACTCCCTTCCCGGAAGCCTGGTCAAAGTACCTTGCAATTTACATTCGATCATGGTATTTTTCGTTTTTTATCAACACATCTTATGGAATATTACCTATGAACATCTGCCCAAATTTGTCGAATTGTGTCACTTTGTTTATTATAACTTTTTATCTGTATAATTTCCACTGTTTTCCCCTAATATAAAATAATTTTCTGTAATCTTTGTCTAAATGATTTCTCTGGGATTTTACTGTAATTTTGCCCGAAACTGTTTGCCTTTTAACCGGATTAATGATAAAATATACTTCGCATGACAGGAATTCTCTCTGAAGGACATGTATGTCCGCCTGTATCTGATTATAAGAGGGAAAAATATACATATTGAGGAGGGTATCTATGAATACACTTACCATCGTCCTGCTTGTCATCCTTGTTGTTCTCGTTGGCGTACTGATTGCCCTTTATTTTTTTGGAAAAAAGGCTCAGAAAAAACAGGAAGAACAGCAGGCACAGATTGAAGCTGCAAAACAGACTGTTTCCATGTTGGTAATTGACAAAAAACGACTTCGCATAAAAGAATCTGGTCTCCCGCAGATGGTGATCGATCAGACACCGAAGATGATGCGTCGTACCAAACTGCCTATCGTCAAGGCCAAGATCGGTCCGAAGATCTCTATTCTGATAGCAGATGAAAAAATTTACGAACAGATTCCTGTAAAAAAAGAAGTAAAAGCTGATATCAGCGGTCTGTACATTGTAGGTGTACGCGGTATCCGCGGTCATCTGGATACTCCGCCGGCCAAGAAAAAAGGCTTCTTTAAAAGAATGTTCAGCAAAAAAAATTAAAAAGCACAAGGCAGCTGTAAGAAATTTCCTACAGCTGCCTTGTATTTTATTTACAGTACAAAATCCTTTGAATCGGCAGGCTGAGCCTGCACAGAAAGGTAACAGTCCGCCACATGCTCTTCATTCATGTCAAGGGCATAATCAACCTTCATATTAATGTTATTGTCACTTTCATTCAGCTCCATTCCGGTGGCAACAATCCCCATCTGAAGTGTTCCGAACGGAGTGGTATAAAAGGTCATATTCTTTTTTCCCCGCTCAAATACCATATGTACATTGACCAGGCCCTGTTTCCTGACCTCCATGCTCTGAGGTGACATTTTTATGTAATTTATCGTAGGTTCTGAGCCTTCATCCAGAATTTCCTCATATCTGAGATAATGGCTTCCGTTGCGAAAATAATACTGGCCGGGTACAACAAGCTCTATGGGCTCCTGTTCCTCTCCCACTTCCATCATCTGAAGTCCCCGCACATGTATGAGTACATTTTTATCCATAAATGCCTCCTAATATTTTTCAATGTCGATCTTTTTTGTCATTTCCACATCATAGGGAAGAATCGAGCCTGCAAATGCCCGGAACTTCTCCGCAAGGTCACTGACATAAAAACGATATGGAAATTCTTCTGTTTTCCCTCCTGTATTAAGGAGCTCTTTTTTTTCAAGAAGAGAACGAAGCTCCAGGGCTGTCTCGTAAGCCGGATTGACCAGCCGTACTTCCTCCCCCATAAATTCCCGGATCACAGACCGGATAAGCGGATAATGGGTACAGCCCAGGATCAGTGTATCCACATCTTTATCTTTAAATTCCTGAGGTATCTGGCCGTGACCTCTGCAGTGACCGGATCGTGAAGCCATCCTTCTTCCACCAGAGGAACAAACAGAGGACAGGCTTTGCCGATCACCGTGATCTCCGGATCCAGCTTTTTCAGATAAGATGCATGAATGCCGCTGTCAACAGTTCCTACTGTACCGATCACACCTACTCTTTTGTTCTTTGTCTCCGCTGCAGCCACTCTGGCTCCGGGCTCTATAACGCCCAGGATCGGAACATCAAATTCATCCCTCACTGCCTCCAGGGCAAAAGCGCTTGCCGTATTGCAGGCGATCACAATTGCCTTGACCTGCTGCTCCATAAGAAAATGAATGATCTGTCTGGAATACCGGATAATATTCTCTCTGGACTTTCCTCCATAGGGTACTCTGGCTGTATCTCCAAAATATACGATTTTTTCTGACGGCAGATTCCGCATGATCTCACGGGCCACTGTCAGCCCGCCCACTCCGGAATCAAATACACCTATGGGCGCGTCTCTGTCTGGCTTCATAAATATAAGTCTCCGTTTCTGCTCTGGTAGGACTGCGGAGCTTTTCCGCAGTCTCTGGTTTTTATATCATATCACCATTCCAGCACTTCCGCAAGCCAGAAGGAAATCTTTCGGGGGCTGTCTCCGCTTCCCTCCGAAAAGCAAAATTCCGGATACATGGTTCCCCACCATGCAGATGCAGCCGGATACTGTGGCAGCCTGAATCCTCCTGCCACCAGAATCGCAGCAGCCATTGCAGCAAGTATTGAAACCGTCAGACGGTTTTTTCTGTCTCTTAACCATTCCATTAGTCTGTACCTCCAAAATTGTTCCTGTCCACACCATTATCATCTGTGAACCTCTGACCAGAATTCACTATTCAGAGTATAGACAATTTACGGCTTTCTATTCCGGTAAGATACCTGTTTTTAAAGGTTCTCAGCTCTTTTCCAGATATACCTGCAATTCTCCGTTTTCCATAATGATACGTGGAATTTCCACAAGAGCGCCGCTCTCATACCACTGATGATAAGCCTGCCTTAATGTCACCCCGTCTTTCTGCTGGGACGGCAGACGGTTTTCCAGAAGCCCGGTAAGATATTCTCCCGCAGAGGTTCCTCCGCTTTCCCGTGATAGCACTGCTTCCGGGTCTTCTGTCCGGAAAATATAAACATTTTCACCAACAAAGGGCTCTTCCTTAAGATATTCCATAAATATTTTCCAGCCTTCCCCTTCCAGAAGTCTGTCTCCCATAATAATCACCTGCAGATGGCTCATATCCAGATATTTTTCCTGAGAGCGGTCATAGATCCTTTCTATTTCATAAAAATCACTTCCTGTTATAGAAAGCACAGCCTCACTTCCTGACTCCTCCTGTTTCTCCTGCCCGGTAGCCTGAGGAAGATCCGGCATTCCATAAATAAGAGAAAACTCTGATTCTTCACTGTTTACTCCCAGTGCAAGAGGATACATTCTTTTTTCCGGCTCTATGGCTGCACATCCGCTGAAAAACACCACGAAGCAGAGGCCGGCTGCCAGCGCTACTTTTTTCTGTCGCCTGCGTTTTCCTCTCAGCGCCATAAACACCTGGATCAGAAGCAGACCGGGAACAAAGATGCGGCTCAGATAAAAGTCAAAGATTTGCCGGATTCCCGTCCCCTGAAATTTTATCAGGGACAGCCCGAAGATCACTGCAGGCAGCCACAGTTTCCCGCTTCCCATACGGGTCCGGTCGAGGATCCTGTGTCCGTAATGGAACAGACTGCCCAGGGCAAACAGAAGACTGTATAAAAGAAATCCCATCCACAGTACATCAAATCTTGCCAGTACATTTCCCGGAAGATCTGCCCCTGCCAGAAGGGGAAGAACCGGATATGCTTCATTTCTGAATCTCTGCCATCCAAGCACTGACGGGATCAGTACAAGCATTCCCATCAGGATCCCTCCCAGAGTAACAATTCCGAGGACCACAGGCTTTCCTGCAGTTCCTCTTTTTTCTACATCCTTCAAAAGAAAGGGCAGAAGCCCGATTCCGGAAAATGCTGCAAGGATTCCATAACAGCTTTTTAAAACCTCTTTTCCCTGCAGAACAGAAGCTTCTGTCATTTCTGTAAAATATTCCGGCGTGATCTGCCACAGACAGAGAACCATCATCAGTAAAACTCCGCCCAGAAGAAGTCCGCCTGACACCTCTGCCATTCTTCCTCTTCTCTGCATACCTTTATGGGTTCCAAAGCTGCAGACCGCTGCCGCCAGAAAAGAAATCACAATTCCCGGAATACCGGTGATCAGAACAGCCGGAACCAGCTCATCCATCAAATCCAGAAGATATGCGCCTGTCAGCGCCACATAGCTCAGAAAAAACACTCCTATGATCCTGCCGCCTGCGGCTCCAAAGGTTTTAATCGGATCCGTGTACCAGGCGTCAGTCTTCTCAGAAAAAAGCTGTAGATCACCAGAAGCACCAGAGCAGCCGCCACTCCCACAATCCCTGATATCCCTGTGACGCGGTTTTCTCCGGGAAGACACAGAAGAAAAGGAGCCAGAAACGCCAGAACCATCTGCCGGTACAGCTGTCGGTGCGAAATTCTGTTATTTTCTGCAAATTTCATGATTTTTCCCTCCTTTTCAGCCTCAGACTCTGTTCCTGTCTGGCATAAAGAGGGCGGATCCGGCGCTTACGGAAGGGAAGCCTCAGAATCCCATCCCCAACATCCTTTATGGGAGATTTTTTTACAAAAGGCAGAAGATAGGGAATTCCAAAGCTTAACAGTCCTGACAGATGAGCTGCCGTCAGGTAGATTCCCAGCACAATGCCAAAGATCCCCAGATATCCTCCCAGAAACAGAAAAACATATTTCAGAAGCCGGAAAGCAGAGGCAAACTCCTCATTTGGAATCACCATTCCCCCCAGGGCCGTAAGGGCTACGATCATCACAACAATCGGACTTACCAGATTTGCGCTGACAGCCGCCTGTCCGATGATCAGACCTCCTACGATTCCAATGGCATTTCCCAGAGAACCGGGAACGCGGACGCCTGCCTCCCTTATAAGTTCAAAGGACAGTTCCAGAAACACAAGCTCCACAACACTGGAAAAGGGCACTCCCTCCCTGGCCTCTGCAAAAGACAGTAAAAGGTTTGTGGGAAGAATCTGAGTGTGAAACCGTATCACTGCCAGATAAAGCCCGGGAAGAAGCACCGCAGTCATCAGCGCCAGATAGCGCAGAATCCTTAAAAACGACGCCATTTCAAAGTGGTGATACCAGTCCTCGCTGCTTTCCATAAATCCGTTAAAGGAGCTTGGAAGAATCAGGGCATAAGGCGTATTGTCACAGATCACTACGACTTTTCCGTTAAGAAGCTCCTGAGCCGCCCGGTCCGGCCGTTCTGTTGTCTGATACTGAGGAAAGGGCGAATACCAGGCTTCCTCGGTAAGCTGCTCCAGCATTCCGCTGTCCAGGATCCCATCAATCTCAAATTCCTCCAGACGGTCTTTGATGGCCTGCAGAAGCTCCTGGTGAACAAGATCTTCAATATAAAGAAGCTGGAGCACAGTATTGGAACGGACTCCGATGCTCATTTCCTCTACTTTCATTCTTGTATCCCGAAGCCGTTTCCTCACAAGGGCGGAGTTTGTTTTTACAGAATCGGAAAATCCTTCTCTGGAACCCCGGAGAACCTTTTCTGTTTCTGCTCCCGACACTCCCATATTGGGATAACCCTTGCTGGAAATTTTCATGGCGCGGTCATAGCCCTCCATAAAAAAGACAGCGTTTCCTGCAAGCAGGGCAGCAAAAGCGTCCTCCATGTACTCGAATTTTTTTACATCTGCAATTCCCAGACTGTTATTTCTCATAAACTCCTGGATCTGTTCCGGTGAGCTTTCCCAGAAATGGTTAATCATTTTTCCAATAGCCGAATCATCCAGCATCATATTGGAAACCGCTACCTCAATATATACCATCAGACAGTCTGTTTTTCCCATAGTTCCAATACGCATGGGGCGGATCAAAATATCCGCGCAGTTTTTACAGCGCTCTCTTATATATGCTTCATTGTCCTTCAGCCTGGAAGAAATTTTTGTTTTTCCCATATACAACTCCTGCTACATCGTCTGCAAAAAAGAGGACACTTCCTCTTCCAACTCTCTAAATCATGGTAAATAAAAAGAGAGATACCATTTGTACCTCTCTTAGAATAACCACATTTTTCAGTTTTATTTACGATCGGATGCCTTTTCCCTGATTTCCGTCTCCTCCCGGATAGAGCATACAATGGCCTCTCTCTGATTTTCTATATGGCGGAAAGAGATCTCCTGGGCTTTTTTTACATCTCTTGCCCGTATCGCCTCATAAAGCTCCTTGTGTTCCTTAACCAGAAGATTCCTTGTCTCTTCATCCTTCAGATACTCTACACGATATCTGTAAATCTGCTCCCGGAGATTGTTCAGCACCTGGTTCAGACGGCGGTTGTCTGAAGACTGGTAGATCACCTCATGAAAGGCCACGTCTGCCTCTGCAAGCTTTACCAGATTTCCCTCAGCCATTGTTTTTTCAAACTCCTCCGCGGCATCCCACAGCTGGGCTAACTGCTCTTCCGTCATACGGGCGCAGGCTTTTTCTATGGAAAGATTTTCAAGGGCAATGCGAACCTCCAGAACATCATTGAGATCCTTTTCTGTAATATTTGCAACCTGAGCGCCTCTTCTGGGGATCATCACCACAAGGCCTTCCAGTTCCAGCTTCCGCATGGCTTCACGGACCGGAGTTCTGCTGACTCCCAGACGGTCTGCCAGAGCGATCTCCATCAGTCTTTCTCCCGGCTTCAGCTCTCCCTTGAGAATTGCCTTGCGCAAAGTATTAAATACAACGTCTCTCAACGGCAGATACTCATTCATATCAACAGAAAAATCATTCATCCTTTGTATTTCCTCCTTATCACTGATGTCTCCGGAATATCTGAATTGCGCGCTTACTCAGAACGGTTATAGATCCGTGAAGCAAAAACTGTTTTTGCCAGACCGCTCTTTTTCAGAGCCTCTGATGCGGCAAACATTTTTTCTCTGTCCTCAAAAATACCAAATACAGTAGGGCCGCTTCCGCTCATCATTGCCTTCAGCGCTCCTCTTTCTTCCATAAATTTCTCAATCTCGCTGATCACCGGATATTTTTCCATAATTCCCGGCTCAAATACATTCTCCATTTTTTCTGTTATGGAGCGCAGATCCTGGTTTCGGATAGCCGCGATCATTCCGTCAATATCCGGCCGTCTCTGAATGGCGTCCAGCCTCAGATTTTCATATGCTGTTTTTGTGGAAACATTGATGCCCGGTTTTCCGATCAGCACATAGCACTCCGGCATTGGCGGCAGAGGCGTTAATTTTTCACCGATCCCCTCTGCCAGGGCAGTGCCTCTCATCACACAGTAAGGTACGTCTGCCCCTACCTGAACAGCCCTTTTCATAAGCTCCTCCTGGCTGAGACCCAGACGGAACAGACGGTTCACTCCCACAAAGGCTGCGGCTGCATCCGAACTTCCTCCTGCCATTCCTGCTGCTACGGGAATGGATTTGGTAAGCTTCATGGAAAGCCCCTCTTCCACATGAAATTCATCCATAAGAATCTTTGCAGCCTTATAGACAAGATTTCTCTCGTCTGACGGAACATAGGGCAGGTTGGAGCGCAGGGAAATTCCCGGTGCCTGTTTTTTCCTGATCTCCAGAGTATCATACATACGCACAGTCTGCATGATCATGCGCACCTCATGATATCCGTCCTCCCTTTTGCGGATCACATCAAGTCCAAGATTGATTTTTGCCATTGCCCTAAGACGCATAAGCCATTCCTCTGTCCTTTCGTACTTTATCTTTTATACTTTTTATTATGCACTGCCGTAAAATCTGTGGACAGTAGCGTTTTTTTCTGTACTTTGTATACAATTCTTTGCAAATATTTTATATGATTTTTACAGGAATTTCAATAGTCATTGTTCCACTTTTTTTATAAGGAGCAGAGGCTGCCCCACAGAGATCTCTCCGTCCTTCAGTTCATTGACTGTACTGATCTCCTCCACTGTAGTATAAAATTTCTTTGCGATATCCCAGAGAGAGTCTTCCGGTTTTACCACATAAACAGTAATTCCCGGCATTGCCCGCACCTTTTCCTCATCCAGAGGCTGCTCCTCCACCTTATCTATGACCATTGTTTCCTGGCAGCTCATAACAAGAAGATTCAGGCTCACAGTTGCCCTGATCTCTATTTCATCACTGTCCACCATGGAAGTGGCAAGCTGTTCCAGATCTGCATGAAGATAATACACACTCTGCTCTGTGATTCCGCCTGCTTCCACCGTCTGAGTAAAGGGAATCATGGTCTCCATGGAATAAAACGGCATATCGTCATTTCCCACAATATAAAGGATTTTAAGCTGAACAATACCGTCTACCTGCACGCCGCCCTCTACAATCCTTGTTTTATCCACCTTCACCTGTCCCTGGCTGTGACAGATCTGAAGGATCTTCCCTCTGGTTTCCTTCATTTCGATCCTGTCAGACAGCCTGCACTTGGAAAAATTCCGGATCAGCAGACTTTCCAGAGCCTCTGTTTTTCCTTTTGGAATACACTGGCGCAAAGGCGTATATACATCCAGGATCACCTCATGCTCTTCCTCCCGGTAAAGCTTCATATCCACTTCCAGTACCATATCTGCGATCAGAAGCCGTTCCTCCCCGTCAGAATCCGGCTTCACCTCCACTGACTGGCTGATCACGGCAGCCTCCATATTGGGGATCATATCTGCCGTACATCCCGGACACTCCACCTCCCCGGAAAACGGAACCGAATATTCCAGCCACTGGTGCGTCCTTCCCTCATCGTCTCCGGTATAAAGAACAAATACATACAGCTCTCCCTTTGCCTTTACTCTGTCCTCTTCAGGCCGAAGATCAAGGCTCCGGACTTCTGCAGTGTGCCACAAAAGCTCTGCTACATTGGGCTTATTGGAGGATAAAACAATCTCCTCCTTTTTGCGCAGAGTGTCCTTTTTATGTACGGCAAGACTTAAAAGCTTCATGGGCTTCTTTTTTACGGAAACAGTTTCATCGTCCACAGCCACAGGCAGACGGATTCCTGCCAGCTCATCCACAACTGCATAAAATGTCACTACTGCCTTTATGTTCAGCTTTCTGGAATGGATCAGATGAAGACTCAGATCCTCGATCTCCCATTTCAGGCACATTTTATCTCCGCTTACAATTCCCTCCAGATTCAGTGTCTCTTCCACAGGAGCTTCGCAGAAAGACTGTACACTCTTCCTTCCTCTTCCCCCACATAAAGAAGATCTACATTGAGGCTTCCGCGGACAAAAGCGTGCCCGTCATTTAAACGGACCTCCTCCACCTCCACCTCTCCTTTATTCTGGATCATTCGTCCGATATCCGGCTTCACATCCGGAACATTGTAATCAGCATCAAAGGTTACCTGACTGGTTGCCCGGCTTTTTACCCGCAGCATCTGAATATCTTCTTTTTTTAATTCCACTTTTCTTTTCCTCCTGTCATTATTGAAACTGTACCGGTTCCTTCCGGTACTGTATTTTTACTGCTATATACGGATAGGACGGCGCTCCGCTCTGTTCTTCTGCAGAGGGACCCATCAGCTTTGTCTCAAAAAATACAGCCGTGGAAGAAGCTGAAAGCTCTTTTACCTGAATGCTGTATCCGCCGCTCATCTGTTTTCCGTAGCCTCTGATCAGATAAAGCTCTTTTCCGCTCTGATATGTGACCCTGAACTCTGAAGCCTTTTTTTCTTCCACAAGTGCAGCCGCTTCCTCAGGAAGCTGTTCCGGTTCCACCACCTCATACTCAAGAGGCATTCTTTTTTCTTCCTCGATGCGCACCAGCCGGCAGCCTCCCAGAGACAGAATCAGAATCAGATAACAGACCAGAAGGACTGTCTTTTTCATAATGCCACCCCAATCCGTTCCTTGATAAGTATTGTATGTAATTGCCAAAAGATTTATTGCAACAATTTCATTTAATTTGTATAATGTTACTATTAAGGCAGCCGCACATGATATGGGCTGCCGTATACGAAAGAGGTACGATTATGATTCGCTTTTTACTTGTTGCTGTCATAGTGATCGGATTTCTGATTCTTTCCATTCCTGTTCTTATTGTAGAATGGATCATTGGTAAATTCTCTCCCATGACAAAAGAAATCAGCTCTCTCCGGCTGATCCAGGGCGCTTTTAAATTTATTCTGTGGGTTGCCGGAACAAAGATCACTGTGATCGGCGAAGAAAATGTCCCAAAGGATACTCCTGTGCTTTACATCGGCAATCACAGAAGCTATTTTGACATTCTTCTCACCTACAGCCGCTGTCCTATCCGCACCGGCTATGTGGCAAAAAAAGAAATGGAAAAGATTCCTCTTCTGTCAAACTGGATGAAATATCTGCATTGTCTGTTTCTTGACCGTAAAGATATCAAGCAGGGGCTGAAAACCATCCTCACTGCCATTGAAAAAGTAAAGTCAGGAATTTCCGTCTGTATTTTCCCGGAAGGCACCAGAAATAAGGCAGAGGACGAAACAGAGCTTCTTCCCTTCCATGAGGGAAGCTTTAAGATCGCCTCCAAATCAGGCTGTCCCATTATCCCCATTGCCATGAACAATACGGCGGAAATTTTTGAAGCCCATTTTCCAAAGATCAGACCCTGTCATGTGATCGTGGAATACTGTAAGCCCATTTATGTAAAAGAGCTGGACAAAAATGACCAGAGACATCTTGGAGAATACACACAGAATATTATTCTGGAAACAATTAAGAAAAATAAAGATCTTGTATAAGCTGTTCATTACATGCGGTCCGGACAAAATCTTCTGAAAAGCTGATTTCTTCCGGAACCGCATTATTTTTAAAGGGAGGAAAATGTTATGAAATACCGTACACTTGGAAAAACAGGTCTCAAGGTCAGCGAGATCGGTCTTGGAGGCGAATGGCTGGAACGCCACAACACAGAAGAGGTAAAAGAGATCATTGATGTTTGTCAGAAAGAGGGCATCAACATCCTGGACTGCTGGATGTCCGAACCAAATGTCCGCTCCAATATCGGAAATGCCATCAAAGACTGCAGGGACAAATGGATCATTCAGGGACACATTGGTTCCACCTGGCAGAACGGTCAGTATGAACGTACCAGAGAGCTGGACAAGGTGGATGAAGCTTTCCGTGATCTTCTTACAAGAATGCAGACAGATTACATTGATCTGGGCATGATCCACTTTGTTGACAGCCCTGAGGAATTTAAAGAAATCATGTCCGGCGAATTTATTGCCTATGTCCGGAGCCTGAAAGAAAACGGAACTATCCGCCACATCGGAATGAGCACCCACAACCCCACAGTTGCAAAAATGGCCGCTCTTCATGGCGAAATTGAAATGATCCTGTTCAGCATCAACCCGGCCTTTGACCTTCTGCCTCCAAGTGAAAATCTGGACGATTATTTTGTGGAAAAATACGCGGACGGCCTGAACCGTATTGATCCGGAAAGGGAAGAACTTTACCGTATCTGCGAACAGGAAAATGTAGGCATCACTGTTATGAAAGGCTATGCAGGGGGAAGACTTTTTGATGCAAAAACCTCTCCTTTCGGCGTTGCGCTTACGCCTGTCCAGTGTCTCCACTATGCTCTGACCCGCCCGGCTGTGGCAAGCGTTATGGCTGGTTTCGATTCACCGGAGCATGTATATCAGGCTGTTGCCTATGAAACAGCCACAGATGCAGAAAAAGATTATGCAAGCGTACTTGCCAACGCACCTCAGCATGCCTATGCTGCAGGACAGTGCACCTACTGCGGTCACTGCGCTCCCTGCCCTGCCGGAATCGACATTGCCATGGTAAACAAGCTTGCTGACCTGGCAAGGATGCAGAAGGAGGTTCCTCCCACAGTACGCGCCCACTACGAGGCTCTGGAGGCCAATGCCTCTGACTGCCTGGAATGCGGCGGCTGTGAGGAAAGATGCCCCTTCTCCGTACCTGTCATTGAATGGATGCAGAAAACCCGGGAGCTTTTTAGTTAAGACCGTTTAAGTCTGTTACCGGGAACCAGTGAAAATCCGGTGCCTGCTCAATATTAGTTACGTGAGCCTCGTCTCCCATAACTGCCTGCAGCGCCGGATCTCCCTCTTCCGCCAGCGCTCCATTTTGGATCGTCACACGATAATACTCTTCATATCCCATTCCCCGGCTGAAATCCTGTAATGAATACAAACCAGGCCCTTCCGGCGGGATTGCCAGATCCAAGGAAACTCCACTTCCTTCTACAGCTCTCGGCTGATAACCGGAACCTGTATTTTCCGCAGTATACACCCGGTATGCATAATAAATAAACGGTCCGTTTGCAAGCCCTTCTGTCAGAATCAGTTCTTCGTTTCCATCCTGATCCATATCATACAGAGTATATTCCCTCTCTCCGGTAAGCTGTCCGTAATCCCCATTTCCATATTCTGAGAAATTATATCCCTCTTCCCCTGCGGCTGCTAAATTTACTACACTGGTATATACAGATGCCGGATCTGCCGCAGCCGGAGTTGGGGTAGGCTCCGGTGTGGGAGTTGCCGTTGGAATTGGTGTCGCAGTGGGCATTGGCGCTTCCGTAGGCTCCGGTACTGCTGTGGGCGCTGGGGTTACAGCCTCCTCTGTCGAAACTTCCTCTGTTGCTTCAGACTGATTTGCCTCCACAGTTGTCTGCTGTTCTTCCCCTGCCTGATTCTGTCCAACAAAATGATAAGCTGCGGCTCCGCCGCCTCCGATCACTGCCACTGCTACTGCTACCGCTGCGGCCTTGCCTGCTGCGGTGTGGATAAACGCCTGCTTTGCAGCTGTCTGTCCCACTTTGCGGCCTGCGGATACAGCTGTCCTGCCTGTATTGCCGGAAGAGCTGGTGCTTCTACCAGAACGTGAAGCAGATCCACTGCTTCCAGAATGTGAAACCGTCTCTGTGCCGTGGTCTGCCGCACTGCTTTCTGCCGCTCCTGCTCCGTTTCCAGATGCTTTGGCGCTCTCCAGGATTCCCGTCTTCTGTGCCTGCATAACTGCATTGGCTGTGGCAGCAAATACAGTAGACGCTTTTTCGCTGTCAAGCAGATACAGGAAGAATACAACAGGTGCAACTGTGTAGAGCTGATATCCTTTTTTCTGAAGCTCCTCGGCCTTTGCCTTTATAGCTTTTCTTCCATATAATAATCTTGATTTTACAGTATTTTCTGAAATTCCAAAGGTTTCCGCAATATCCTTAATGCTCTGATCATCCAGATGGTACATCAGAATACAAAGTCTCTGCTCATCAGAAAGACTGTCGATCAGCTCATGCACCAGCTCCTGAGTTTCTTTCTGTGTATAGCTCCGCTCAGGCTGAAATTCTGATTTCTCGTCCTCGATATCAAGAGCAAACTGCTCTCCCTCATCATTTTCTCCCTCAAGCTGGGAAAACAGCATGGGACGTTTTTTTGCCAGCGCATTTTTGGCAGTGTTTGCCACAATGCGTCCAAACCATGCCCGAAAACTTGCAGGGTCTTTCAAAGTTGCCAGCGACTGCCATGCCTTTATGTAGGAATCCTGCAGCACGTCCATGGCATCTTCTTCATTTTTCATATATTTCAGCGCAATATAATACATATCCCGCTGTGTTGATTCATAAAGTGCGGAAAATGCGCTTTCATTTCCTTTAAGCGCCGCTTCAACGGCTTTCTTATAGTCCATTTTCTCTTCTGTCCTTTCTCACTGTCCGGCTGATCTTCTTTTTCTGTGTCCTGCTCAGCTCTGTTTCTGAGCGTTCTCTGCGAAGCAGCCATACAAACCATTTCATAACCAAACTGCTGTCCATATTTTCAGCCTTTCTGGTTTACTCCATATAACTGTTGTCCGGGCTGTAATAAAGAAGCGCCGGAACCAGGGTTGTCTTGTCGTTTTCGGAAGCCGCAGTATATTTAAGCTCCGCAGTCTCCCCCAGATCTACCAGTTCGGCATTCGTTGAATCAAAGGATACCAGCGTTCCCTCTCCGTCCATCCATACATAATTCAGACAGATTTCACGCCATCTGTCCTCTGTGTCATTCACAAAAGTAATTACATTATAAACCACATTTCCCTCTACGTCTTTCTTTATTTCAATTCCGTCCAGTGCTTTTACAGGAATGTAAGTAACTTCTGCTTCCTGAACAGCAAAATCAAGCAGCTTAATATCTTTCAGTTCCTTTACATCGCCGTAGATGGTATCCGGATTGCCGTTAAGAGAAGTAATATCTGTTACATCTTCTTTAGCTATGGTATAGATCACTTTTTTCGTTTCATGAGGAGCCAGCCCCACAGATTCCAGTGGTTCAAATTTCTCTGCGTCTATCTTCAGGGAAACGCTCCTGCCGTAAACCGTATCACTGCCGTTTATATACGTTTCTACTGTTTCCTCTCTTCCCCAGTCATCCACTACCATAGTTGCAGTGCATCCCAGCATAGGGAACACATCACAGGAAAAATCATTTTCATTGGATATGTTCATATCAATCTGGTACATTTCCGCATCTACCTGCTTCATAGAAAGATCGGAGATCATTACCTTATCTTTCAGGGAAGAGGCGCTTTGCGCTGCTTTTACCACACTTTTTCTAATCTCTATATTTCTCAGATAGTTTTCGGAATCCAGAGTAACCTGCTCCTTATGCTTTTTAAGATCTTCCAGCGGAAGCTTTTCTCCAAATCCTCCAAATAGACGTTCATCGATCATTTCCACCAGAGCCTCTCCGCTGAGATCCAGATAATACAGAAAGTTTCTCTCCTCATTGGGGGCAACAGTTACAGGCTTTATGTAGGTAGGATCTTCCAGAGAAATATTCTCTCCTCCCTCTGCATAGATCGCATCCGTATCCAAAAGGATCATTTCCTTTGATCCATAGTCATATTTGGGAGATACCAGTCCCACACTGAACATTGGATAAATCTGACAGGGAATATTATTCCGGTTGTAGGCAGTCACCTCGATCACATAACCGGATTCCGGCGCATTCTCTCCCAACGTTCCTCCATAGGCTTCCAGAGTCGATATACTTTGTACATTTATTCCGGCATTGTCAGATAAAGGAGTTTCCCCGTAATAATCATAGTTGCCGTAAAGCTGGTCATCCTCTGTCGCCTCTGCATTCTCCTGCATTTCCAGAGAATCGTTACTTTCTCTGCCCTCTGCGGCTTCTCTCTGAATATCAGGATCTGTCATTTCCACCATGTTATTACCGGAACTGTTTTCTGCTTCTTCTGTTTTCTTTTCCTCTTCCGGATTTCCGTTCTCTATTTCAGCCGGAGCTTCCACGATCTCGGAAACCTCAGAAGAAACCTGCATGATTTCGGTTTCTGTTGTCTCAGAAGCTGTTTCGGCTTCCGTTTTCTTCGTTTCTGTTTCCGGGGCTTCTACTTTTTCGGCAGCCTGTATAGCTTCACTTTTCTCAGAAACCTTTGTTTCTGTCTTATCTGTTCCTCCAATACTTCCTATTCCCACAGCCAGAACTACTGCCACAGCAACAGCAGCCGCCCCATACGCCCATTTTGGATGGATTTTCTTATCTCCTGAAGCCTCTCCTTCCGGCGTTTTGCCGAAATCCTGTATTTTATGCCTCAATACATCCTTCCGGCTGTTCTTCGTCTCCTTTGAAGCAGTCTGACTTACCGGAGCGCCACATTTGGAACAGAACTTTGTTCCTTCTTTTATCTTTGCACCACATTTTTTGCAAAACATTGTTTTTCCTCCCGGATCTGCATTTTATCTCTCTTATTTTGCACACGCACCTGTCGCTGTACAGGCAACATACATGATATAACATGCATGTATAAAAACTCATGTATGCTACCATGCTGTTAAACAGGAGGTAACTACATGATTTCATACGAACCCTTCTGGCAGACCATCCGCCGGAAAAATATATCCACATATCAGCTGATCTACGAATACGGGATTCTGCCTGATACAATCCAGCGTCTGCGAAGCGGCAAGACCATTACCACAAAAACTCTTAACACTCTCTGCAGTGTTATTGACTGTCCGATATCTGATATACTGATTTTTATTCCGGATGAAGAATCCAGATAATCAATACTGATTTTTTATATATTTTTATTTATCAGTATTTTGTCAGCTGAACTCTCTGTCTCATAAGCATATTGCTTGTCATCATAGACGAAATCACAGATGATACAAAAATCACCACACCGCCTGCCAGAAGCAGCAGATACCCCTGCCCCTGAAAAACGGAGGTCAGTTTGCTGCACACATACAGCAGAACCCCAATAGCTGCCAGATTGAATACAGAAGAAATCACAGGGGCACGTTTTAACAGAACACAGATAAAGGATACCAGCACCAAAATCCCCATAACTACAAGCATAATCGCTGCAGTACTTGTATAGTCTCTGAAGCTCTGATAAATCTCAACATTTCTTAATTCTGTGTCCAGATATCCGGTAAGTTTCCGCGCATTCTCTCCAAATACAAAAGTCGTCATGAACTTCATAATAGAAGGGGTATCACCCATAAAATCCGTGAATTTATTTAAAAATCCTATAAGGAAACCATTGGTATAGTTTGGAAGAAATACTGCCACAATCTCCATTACACAGCCGATCAGTACTCCAAAATGTCCAAGATTATAGGCTCTCAGATACCTTTGTTTTTTGTTTTCGATTTCTTAATGGCTGATGCTTCCGAAATCTCCCCGGACCAGCCGGACTGTGTGGTTTTTTCACTTCTTATCGTGTCAGAATCCATGGTACTTTTTCCTGTAGCTGTATGTCCCATAAGATTCTTGTTTGCTGCATTCTGATTTATTGCACTCTGATTCGACAGAACTGCTCCTGTTACTTTTCCGCATTTGGGGCAGAACCGAACTCCGTCCGGTATCTGATTCCCGCAGTTTTTACAAAACATTACATTTTCCTCCCTGTATAGTATATAGTCAAGTCTTTTTCCTTTAAAATCAAGGTTTTTTTAATGTTTCATCAATAAATATCTCAGAAGAAAGAGCCATAGGAATGGACATTTCTCTGTATCTGGTACGAAAGTAGTGGATTTTGGGTACACGAAGTAAAACGTCTTCTTTTTTCATTCTACATGGCCTTGTGTATACCCATCCATCTACGGCAGCGAACCTCCCATGTCTACCAGGATCATCAGTCTATCGCTGAGTCCTAACTTCTCTCGTCCCGCCTGTCCATAACCAGGGTGTCAGCTTAGCTCCTTTACAGGGTCATGCCCTCTGGAAAATATTCCTGCCGACTACTGGCTCATTCTTTGTTTTTTGTATTACTGACTTCTTTTCCGTAACAGCACCTTTCAGTGGACGTTTTCCTGTTACATTATGTTTGTTACTTCCAGCTATCATGGCTGGTCCCAGCCTTCCAACTCTTCCTCTCAAAGGCTCAGACCGGCATGATACACTGTCTTACTTCTTTTTATGCTGCTGACTGCATTCCTGGTCTTACAATGTCTCTTAACATCTTCTGACCGTCATAATCTATGCCTTTTGTCAGTATCGTATAAAATATCCGGATCAGTTTACATGACACCGCTATCACCGACTGCATCTTCTTTAGTGGGTTTTTCTCCCTCGTCCTGTAATAATGATGGATCTCTTTGAATTCTTTGTTTTTCCCGATCACAGATATCGCTGCTTCATACAATGCATATCTCAATCGCTTTCTTCCCCTGTGGCTGATCCTGCTTTCCCCGTTATGTTTTCCGGAGCTGTCTGCAACAATGGCATATCCCGCCAGCTTCTGCACCTGTTTCGGATTATCAAAACGTTCAATATCTCCAACTTCGGCAATAAAACAGCTTACCGTTTTTATTCCGATCCCACAGATTCCCATCAATTTATCTATATATGGGATCTCAGAAAGTAATTCCTCTATCTCTTCCATAAGTTCATCCATACGGCTCTTATAGATCTCATAGTCATTTAACAGGTTTCGGATCTCTTTCCTTGCGCTTCTCGGTGCTTCCGTATTTCCGATGCTGTGCTCCGCTGCTGTTACCAGGGTCTTTGCCCTCTTTATCCCAGCGCCTTTCAGCCTTGCATCCCTCCATATCTTATTGACACCGTCCACTCCAAGTCCTTTGATATCACAAGGCAAGGGTGCCTGTTTTATCACCATCAGTCCGCTTACCGCATCCGGATTCCTGTAAACGTCTTTTATCTCTGGAAAATAGATGCTGAACCAGCGGGCGATCCTGTTTTTGATCCTTGTGATCTCTTCCTGTGTCTGGATGCGGAGGTTAGACAGATTTCTGATCTCCGCATAGATCCCGGTTGGAATATATGGATAAGAGAATCTTCCTTCATTTACCAGACCTGCAATTGTTTTTGGATCTTTACGGTCATTCTTATTCGGATTATTGTCATCCAGTTCTTTGGATTTCTTGACATGATGCGGATTTACATGTACCGGCCTCATTCCCTGTCCCTGCAGGTACGCTCCAAGGTTTAGCCAGTAGTGGCCGGTTGGTTCCATTCCCGGAATCACCTTTTCCATTTCGTGTTTCTCTGCTATATCATCCATCCATGCTTTGAATGAAGCAAATCCATCTTCATCGTTACTGAAAGCAAACGGCTTTTTTGAGTACTCATAATTGCGCCAGCTAAAAGCCCTTGCATAATGGGTTTCACTTCCCACATCAATACCAACGATCAAAGTTTTTTCCGTAATAGATGCAATTTTTGCGTTTTGTGTGTTATAATTCATTTCAAGTACCTCACTGTTTAATAAGATTTTTACTAACCCTGCAAAGTCAGTAATCTTATTTTACTCTGAGGTATTTTTTATCAACCTTCTTTCTGGGAATTCCTTATATTTGAATTATACAAGAAGCTCCCTATATAGATATTTCAAAAATCCTACTTATTCCAACAGAAGATTTTTACCCAGTTCAAGTCCCTGCGCAATTGTCTCCGGAGACCAAAAGCCATCAAGCCCTTCCGAAAACGATTCACTTATACTTTCTTTTGCATCTTCCCACACTCTGCTTCCAAACTCATTAAACTGCTGCTCCTGTTCCTCTGTGTATCCACTTTCCTGATACTGAGGCTCCTGATATTGCTGCTGATACTGAGAATCTTCCTGCTGCTGAGCTGCCTGATATTCTGTTTCTCCCTGCTGCTGGGCTGCCGCTATCTGTGCGTCAAGAGCGTCTGCATCATATACCTTGATCTGCATAGAAGCGGCTCCCAGATAGTAGCCCTGCTCTGGGTCAAATCTACAGGCATTGTTCCCTGCGGTCTGATCATCGATTGCATATTCTGTATTGCAGACAGCAATGTAATCCTCTGCATTAAAATCAATATAATAACGGACATTTTTCGGAGTGCCGGCTTCCACCCGGACAGCATCCTGACACAACAGAGTCGGAGATCCTACAACTGCATCCGGAGAGTATACCGCCTCTGTATTCAAAAGCACCGCAGCTACATGCTCACCCGGATATGCGTCTCCCGTCAGATCACAGATAAACATGGGAAACACATAGTAGTCTTTCACATCGGAATTCACAAACTGTACATCCAGAACATAACCGTCCTCCGGCGCATATTCATCCAACTCTCCCTCATACTCGCTGACAGGAATACAGGAACTGGTAGTTCCTACCACCTCCCATCCCTCAACCTCATCTGTCTCTGCTGCCAGTACGGATACTGTTCCTGTACTTATGGACATTGCCATCATACCTGCCATTGTCAGTGCCGCCATCTTTTTCATAGTTTTTTTCATCATCTTTTTTCTCCCTTTCTCTTTTTGATTATATATATTTTTTCTTTTTCTTCGCGCCGTTTTACTTTTTGGGAAGGTCCAGCATCATAAGAACTTCTTCCATAACAGAAGCCTCCAGATACTCTCCCATGGCTTTGCAGCCTTTTTTCTGTGCAAGAACTGTCATTTTCTCCACTCCCTCTGAGACCGGACTTAAAATTCTGCTCCGATCCCCATCACTGATGGTTTCCCATTGCCTGAGTACAATAGTTTGTCGTTTGCCCATCTCATACAATGCCTGTTCAATCTCCTGACAGGTCTCGTTTAATTCTTCTGCATACCTGGCCTTTTCCTGCTGACTGCGAACCGCTACGGCCCGAAAATGCATAAGTTCCTGTAAAAGCTCTGTAATCTGTCTCTCATATGGCAGAAACATTTTTCTCACCTCCCTGTTCTGACCTTTCACTATACTGACAGACCAACACTCAAAAAGGTTTTATATTTTTA
>ENA-OPYY01000141-OPYY01000141.1-human-gut-metagenome-genome-assembly--contig:-NODE-141-length-30535-cov-1.716752_pt1 | contig 30535 bp, 26 predicted proteins | sample MGYA00242472_ERZ504481 | MGnify/ENA primary metagenome ERZ504481 (study PRJEB26092, sample SAMD00036265) | human gut metagenome | host: Homo sapiens | study: EMG produced TPA metagenomics assembly of...
AATTTGTGCTGTTCTTTCTTCATTGAAAATAATTTCCATTTTTTTGTCATTATTATCGTAAGCCACTATAATTTGCGGCGCGACTGTATCAATTTTCAGCCTTTCTTCTGCCACAGTCTGATTTCCCGCATGGTCGGACACCGTCACAGAAAGTTTTACATCATTACTGTTATGCCTGGAAGCTTGTATTATTTTTTCTCTGGAAACCTTTGCCTCTGTCTGCAATTCCTGTAATGTCTTCTCCACCTCAGTGCCGGATTTCGTAAAATTCTCCCGAATCTGTTCTGTCTCGCAAAAGCATTCCGTCCCATCACACGACAATGCGACACAGATTTCTTTAATTCCGGAAGTAATTTTTTGATTTTTCAAATGAAAATCTTCTACGGTAATCGAAAATGGAATATCTTCTGTATAATATTTCTCTGAGTCGATTCCCCTAAGAGTCACTTTTGGTTGTTTCAGATCCACAACTATTCCGTCCGACAAAAACACCGCTTGATTCTGCACTTGATCTTCCACCCTCACAAGTAGGACATAATTTCCTTCTTTTACTTTTCCTTGGTTTTCTATACCGATAAGAATCTCACATGTCTCTTCTTCTACTGGATTCCACTGAAGCTCCCCTGATATGGTTAGCTTCTCCACAAGATTTTTTGTAAGTTTCTGATCTTTTTTCACATTCCAGACCGCATAAGACCATCTGTCAACTCCGCTTCCTCTCTCATCCAGACTGTTCTGATCTTCGACAGAAACTTTCTCTGCATAAGAAGTATTTTGATATGTGCCAAAGTTCAATCCCCGTTCTTCCCCACCAATCTTGTTCTTTTCCAAGGATAATCTATGAAAAATAACCTCCGGTGCTTCGCTGTCAATGACAAATACAAGACCATCCGCCACTTCTGTGACTGTCTTCCCTGAACCGTCTCTGCTATCCTTTAAATACCATTCTCCAGTCCTTCGCTGCACTCCCTCCTGCTGCTCTTCAAAAACAATACCTTCTTTCGTGGCATTTACAAACACTCCTCCCTCTTCTTTGATCCTCACCCACACTTCGTCATATCTCTGTGCAAAAGATGACTCTTCCCGGATATGCAATTTTACTTTCACCGGTTCTCCGGTATCCCCTCTAGTTCCTCTGACATATATATTCTTCCCTTCTTCCTTCTGAAATATCCCCGCTCTATGCTCCACTGAAATCACATCTTCTGCCTCTTCCAATTTCTGAGGAAGAACCTCCAGTGTTCCATAATCTTCTTCCTGCGCCACTTTCATACAGTAATTTCCCTGCACAACCCCTTCGAAAGGATTTGCAAGTTTCCCATCTTCCCTTTTTAGTTCCGGAATCAGACAATTATCATAAGATCCAATTTTTAATTCCGGATACGGATCCCGCAAAATTACTTCTGGAAGCATTACTTTCTCTAAATCTTCTTGTAAGATACCTTCCTTGATAAATACTTTCCCATGTTTTCTCAGATCTGCTTCCAAGGTTTCCATTGTCACTCCATAATCCACAGAATGATCTTCTACCTGCAAATACAAATTTTTAGGAATGACTTTCATATGAATACCGGATATTTTCTTTTGCTCACACTCTGCCAGCTCATAATTTTGAGGCTGTTTGATCACTTTCTGAATAACCGCTTCCGTGTAAGTTTTTACATTGCTTCCCTCTAATTGCACCTCGACCGTTACTCTATTTTCTTCTTTTTTCTCCTGATAATATCCTGTGAGCACCGCTTCCCTTTTCCCATCATAGACCTTCTCTGCCTTTTCCCACTGAATTTTTTCAAGCGCGACTGCCCTTCTGACTGAATTTTCGCCATTTAATCCCTTCTCCTTTTTTATCTGCTGCACTTCTTCCGCCCTCGCCTGCCAAAGTTTCTCGGAGGTAACATTACACAGGGCTATCGCCAACACAACCGGACCTGTAAGCATCATGATAATCTGTACCCATTTTCTGACTCTTCCCCAAGATTCTCTCAACTTCTTCCACCGTCCCTTTCTATCACTTCATTCGTATGAACCATCATCACATTCTTTTTCAACACAAACACATCACTTGTTTTTGTTTCTTTTTTACGATTTTCTTCTTCGATCCTTCTGATTTCTTTCCTCGCCTCATATCCTGTGCGTACTGCGATGATTCTCCGAATCCCAAATTTCAAAAAAATATCGTTGTCATGATTCCTCCAACTACAGATAAACCTGCACAGATGAAAAAGCCCTGACGGTATATCTGAATTATCTGTTCCTGATCGTACATATTGTCTTCACCTCTTCTTCTGCCCATGAAATATTTTTTACCAGTTCCTCCTTTTTCTTCTCTATTTTCTTTTGCGCTCCTCTATTCTGTATCGTCAGATCTGTCCGCAGCCTCTCTTTTACTTTTTCAAGCTGTTCGCTCATTTCTTCTCTTTTAACTCCTTCTGCATAAAATTTATCTGCATTCTGACCAATTTGATACACCAATTCCTGGTACATCACAAGCGCAGTTTTTTCATTATCAATCGCCACGATATTTCCTTTTGTCAATTCTGTAAGATCTTCCCAGTATTCCCGGTAAGTAACCTTGCTGTCCCCCGCCCGATCATTTCGATTTAATTGTTGCATAATATCCTGCAATTTTCCCCAGCATCTTTGCACGCACTCTCTGATGTTCTTCCAGCGTCTCTGACTTGGCGGCATCCACAAACCACCTCCCGGATAACTGTTTATTTCCCTCTCCTTCATAATAGTAGAAATAGGCTATCCCAATCCGAAAAGCTACTTTCCCATATGCATTCTGCTCCGACTCCAGAACACTTAAATAGTCCTTTTTATTCATTCCTCTTTGCTGCAAAATTTCCAGCATCATCGCCGCTTCCTCCTGAGAGAAATTGTCATCAGTCAGGAATACCTTTTCCAATAACAACTCATATGCATCTGCCTTTCTCGGATTCAATGCGATTGCTTTTCGATAATTCGCAATCTGTTTTTCTCTTGTCACTGAAGACGATGCTTCTTTCATCACTCGCTCATAACTGTTCCTGACTGTCTTCTCTTCTGCGCAGCGAAACCCCACAGCCCCCGCTGCAAATGCCAATGTACAAACTGCTGAACAGACAAAAATCCGCCACTTCTTCTGCTGCTGTCTCTTGCATTCAACATCAAATTCCCTATAATGTTCCAATGCATACAATAATTCTGCGCAGGACTGGTACCGTTCCTGCGGATCATTTTGTACACACTTCCAGATAATTTCTTCTAATCCAGAAGACAACTGTGGATTCCAATGCCGGATCGGATATATCTCATAGGGTGGCATACATGGGTTATGACCAGTTAAAAGATGATACAAGGTCCTTCCCAGACAAAAAATGTCTGTTCTTGCATCTGTCTGCCCATTTCCCCCAAACTGTTCCGGCGCCGCATATCCAACCGTTCCAAGGCAGATTGTATCCTCCACATGTTCTTCCTTATATTCCCTCGCAGTTCCAAAATCAATCAGCATCACTCTTCCATCTGCCGTAGCATAATATTTGCAGGCTTCATATCTCGATAAATAATCGGTGGTTTTCGGGAATGCAGATATTCCAGTACATCACAGAGTTGTTTTGCCCATGCAACTACCACTTCCTGAGATTGTGCCCCTTGCTCCTGCAATGTCAGGCTGAGCGGTCTTCCTTCGATGTAGTCCATCACGATCAGAAATATATCTTTGTATTCCAGAACATCTGCAATCTTAGGAAGATTGGGATGATCCAGTCTTTTGAGAATATCCGTCTCTGCCAGAAGTTCCTCCCGCATCGTCCGATAATATCGATTCCCTTTCTTTTGAATTTCCTTGATCGCCCACTGTCGATTTGCTCTCTCATTCATTGCAAGGTAAACTGTGCTCATCCCTCCCTTGCCGATTTTATTTAAAATTTTGTATTTTCCATCTACAATCATACCGTTCTCAAGCATCTGCCTCCTCCTTTCCATTTCTTTTTTACCTTTGCTGCTCCCTCTCCTATTACCGATGCCCTATTGAACAGAAATCCAAATCGCGGAAAGATTATCCGTCTCCATCCGTCTTTTATTCTGTTCTATAACTTCTTTCAAGTTTTCTTCCATCTCCCATTCTGCTCTCAAGTAATTCCTGCAAAACCTTTCCTCAAGCTCTCCATCCAGCAATTGATTGCAAAATCCATCCGAGCAAACTAAAAATCCCATTCCCGGATAATATACTCCCGACTTCCATTCCGGAGTAATTTTCTCCTGCACTCCAACGCACTGCAACAGTACATTTCTCCGGGGATGTTGTCTTGCCTGCTCTTTTGTCAGTCTTCCTGCATCAATTTCTCTCTGCACATAAGTCTGGTCTTTTGTCAGCTGCTGCACGTCTTCTGTAAGCCCATAAACACGAGAATCTCCAACATGTACGATCAAATACCATCCGGCAATCAACAGGACTGCCGAAACTGTCGTCCCAAGCAGAAGATTCTTTTCTTTTCCGTAGACAGAAATCATCTGGTTTTCCTCCTGTATCAAGCTTTCCAGACTTTTCGCAATCGCTCTTTTTCTCCTTTCTCCCACTCCCTTTTTCTCCTGCCCCCCAGAAAGAAGTAATGGAAGTGTTTCTTCAAACCATCTTGCAAGCGCCCGGATCACTTCTCCGCTTGCCACTTCCCCTTTTTCCAGTCCGCCCATTCCATCACAGACCGCCGCCAATAAGATTTCTCCTTCTTTTGTCATTGCTGACCGAACTAGCAAGGAATCCTGATTGATCTTCTTTTTAATTCCTCTATCGCTGCACGCTGCACTCAACAATTTCATAAACCCTTCTCCTCTCTATTTTTACATGAAATGAAATTCAAACACCTCATCCGACAGACGGATTGTCACATTGTCTGACAGAGCAGTTTCCTGGTATGGGTGTAATGCCTTTCCCTCTACATAAGTTCCATTTGTCGAATTTTGATCCTCGATATAATACTGCCACCCTTGCTTGCTGATTTTTGCGTGACATCTGCTGACCGATGTATTATCCCGGATACAGTAATTGACTTTCCTCTGCTCCTTTCCAATCAAAAATGGCTGCGTATTGATCAGGATTCTCTCTCCTGTATCCTTTCGAAGCAAATATGCAAACTCTGCATTGTGAAGTACTGTTGTTTCTCCTCCCGCTGCATTTAGCAATGTTGTTTCTCCCACGCCTTCACTTGCCATCATATATTCCTCCATATTCCATTCTCTCTCTTCTTCTCTTTTCCTTCTTCCAGGCGAATATCTGCTTCCTGTCCTTCCATCCACTTGTCGTACCTGCCTTTTTAATGTCTGCATCTGTTGGTATGTATGTTGCATTCTTGCTCCGTTCTTCTCTGCATGTTTTTTCTGATTTGTATGCACTGACATCCAAATCATGGCTGCCATTCCTCCGATCCCTACTATTCCTCCGAAAGCAGCCAGCATCACCCCTGTTCTCCCGGTTTCTCCTCCGTTTTGGTTCTCTCTATTTTCCAGTGAATCTATTTTTTTACTAAATCTTTTTCGCTCTTTTTCTGCCTGCTCTGTATGCTTCTCTGTTTGCTTTTCTCCCTCCGCCATTGCTTCCGGCTTTTTATAAGGAATTTCAAATGTATCCAATGCCTTTCTGATATGATAGATCTGCACTGCATATGGCACCATCCCCTCCTGGAACACATTAATTCCCACAACTTCCCTGTTGGCATTTAGAAGCGGGCTTCCAGCCCCTGCTCCATATAGTGGAATATTATGTTCGATGACTTTATCATTCTCTCCATCTGGTACCTCCTCCGATTCACTAAGACGGATAACCTCTCCTCGCTCTGATATCTGTGGAATTTTCTCCAAAATCTTTTCCCGGTATCCCTCCCCAGAACAGCCGACAAACGTAATAGGGTTTCCTTCTTCCGGCGACACTCCTTCCCCTAATGTCAAACTCTCTCTGTCGTATAACTTCGACGACAACTGCAAAACTGCAAAATCCATCCGATCACTCTGCACACTTGCATGAATCTTTGCAGGAACAAACATATTTTTTCCTGTCATTACGTAGATTCCCAACCTTTCATCTTTCTCCGGCAATTCGTTCAGCGCATGCTCTTCCATAATTTTTTCCAAAAGTATCTCATCTGGAACCGCCACATGCTTATTCGTAAGAACTGCTTGCTCGTTGATCAGAAAAGAAGTCCCATTGAGATAATAGGACACTTCCCCACTGTCGTTTCGATAACCAACTGCTACCGGAAGAACGGCATCCGAAATCATTTCCTCTCTTTCATCTGATTTTGCTGCTCCCTCTTCTGCCACAGTTATCGTCGGAAGACAGCACACTGCCACACTGTCATCAGATACAAGCAACAGCTTTTCATCTTCTTTTGTCATATACACCATCTCCTCTGAATCCATGTCTTTTTCCCGCTTCTTTCTCATAAACTGTTAAAAATGTCTTTGGAGTATCTATGAAAAACAAATATCTTACTTCATTTACTGCACTGCTCTTATCGTCCTCTTTACTCTTCTCCGGCTGCTCTTCTATTCGAGCATCTTCCGACACTAACACCGCTTTCCGTCAATTTACTCTTGAACTATTCCGGCAGGATGTGGCTGCAAATACTATTGGACTACATTACACATTGAAAGATCCATCTGCCTACGATATCGTCCAGGCTCCGGTTACATACGGATCTTTTTCCACAAATACGACCGGAATGATGGCATCTCTAGAAAACAGTCTTTCTGCTTTGTCCCATTATCACTATGAAGATCTCACAGACGAAAATAAACTCACCTACGATATTCTCAAATCTTATTTGCAGACTGCCCAAAAAGGCGCTCCCTATCTCTTATACGAGGAACCATTAGGAGAGATTACCGGAATTCAGGCACAGCTCCCGGTACTGTTAGCGGAATATCCATTTCATGATATAAAAGATGTCGATACATATCTCTCACTCTTATCCTGTACCCCGGATTACTTCAACTCTCTGATCTCCTTCGAAAAGGAGAAGGCAGATAGTGGTCTATTCATCCCGGACAGCACCGTAGATGCTGTGGTCGACCAATGTAGTTCCTTTGTCGACATGAAAGATTCCAATTATCTGCTCACAACTTTTGATGAACGGCTTTCCAAGATACCTGGACTTTCTTCTACTGTAAAAAGGAATTATCAAAAGAAAAATCAAGAAATGATTGCAAATGCTGTCGTTCCGGCTTATGAGTCACTGATCGATGCCCTTCTAGAACTGCGCGGCAGTGGAAAAAATAAAAAGGGAGTCTGTTATTTTCCGAATGGAAAAGAATACTATAGCTATGTCGTAGAAAGAGATACCGGCTCACCTCGCTCGGTATCGGAAATAAAAAAATTAATCCATGACCAGATTTCCTCTGATCTTTTGTCTATTCAGACATTGTTGTCCAAAGATCCTGAACTTGCCTCGCGTCCTGTCTCTGCCGAAGCACCTCCAGACAAGTCAGATATTTTTCTGCAAAACCAGATTGACCGGAATCAGCCGGAACAGATTTTAACATTGCTGGAACAAAAATCTTCTGCTGCCTTTCCTGCTCCTCCAGACGTAACTGCTCAAGTAAAATATGTTCCCAATGCTATGGAACCTTATCTGAGCCCTGCATTTTATATGATTCCCGCCATTGACGACCAGTCAGAAAATGTAATCTACATCAACCAATCCCGCAATGTCGATACCCTAAAACTATTTACGACACTTGCACACGAAGGCTATCCCGGACACTTATATCAAACAACTTATTTTGCTGAAAAAAATACAGAACCTCTCCGCAGCATTTTTAATTTTAGCGGTTATGTGGAAGGATGGCAACTTATGCCGAGATGTGCTCCTACTATCTGAGTCCGCTGCCAAAAGACCAGGCTGCGCTGTTTCAAAAAAATGGTTCTCTGACACTTGGACTCTATGCTGCCGCAGATATTGGAATCCATTACGATGGATGGTCGGTACCCGATACTGTACGCTTTTTCTCTGATTATGGAATCAAAGATACCGATGCTATCCAGGAAATATATAATTTGATCCTATCTGATCCGGGAAATTACTTGAAATATTATGTTGGCTATCTTGAATTTATGGAATTGAAAAAGAAAGCGATGAAAATAGACGGAGATGAATTCTCCCAGAAAAACTTTCACCGTGCAGTTCTCGATGTCGGACCTGCCCCATTTGATATTGTTTCTAAATATGCGGTTGATAGATAAGCTGCCCTGTCACACATCCGACTCCTCTGTGGCATACAATACAATAAGATATTTCCAAGGAGGTTTTTATGTCTTTCTTACCAGTATTCTTATTGCTGCTCTTTCTTCTCTTCCTTTTGAATTATCACAAAAGGAAAAAGCTGATTCTTCAGATCCAAAGAATGCCCTCTGAAAAGAAATCGGCTCTTTTGCAGAACTTGCTCCATCCATATGATTTATCCTATCTGCCTCTACATGATCTCTTTACCTATCGAGAGGACGCGTGGCTCCCAAAAACCTGCCGCCGTCCTGCTGATACTGCCATCCGCGATGTTTCCCATCAGGATGCTCTTCTGATCTACTTTGACTATAACGAAAAAACATGTCTGATCAAGTTGAAAAAAGGTCAATATGGAATCTATTTTGGCGGAGAGATCGGACTATATTGTGCTGGCCACATTGTCTCTCCCCAAAACAGAACTACAACCCGATTTTTAAGTATAGCAGAATCTGAATTTCTTCCTCTTTCCTTAGAGCTTCTGGAAGAAGACCTGTCCACTTTTCAGCTCAGCAAACGGCACTGGCGACTAAGCGGATTCCAAATTGGACGATGTCCTGTTTCCGCAGACTCTCAATTAAAAGTATCTGTTACCTTCCCGGATACATTCATGCTGCAAAGATTCATTCACGGCTTACTGGAAGCAGGTTATTCCGAATGCGAGCTTACGATTCGCAAACTTACGATTTCTTTCCTCTTTCCTTCCGTCAACGAATCCCCCAATTATCATACACGATCCTCGCAGTTTAAAGAGAATGCAGTCAAATGGCAAAACGCTTTCCACTGTCATCTGTATTCTTTCCTTACGCACCCTTTTGACAATACCACAGATAAACTAATCTATCTGCACACTTCTCATCCTTCTATGTTCCGGTATCTATGCCGCATCAGAAGCTGATAGTTCCACATAACGAAAACACTGAATTTTACGATATATCCGATAACAAAATACACTGAATTCTACGAGAATTTCCTTACGGAACCGGAGAGCTTTCCTGCTCTCCGGTTCCGTCTGTCAGAAAATCATTACCCGGCATACATCCCCGATGCAAGCAGTACACTTACTGCAATTCCTGCAAATGTCGCCAAAAGCGCTCCCGCCAGTGTGTATCTCGTCTTTTTGATATTCGCTGTCATAAAATACACAGACATCGTATAAAAGATTGTCTCCGTGCAGCTCATCATGATAGAGGCCACAAGCCCAATGTACGAATCTGTTCCATATTCCTTAAAGATGTCCAGTACCAGCCCTGTAGCTGCTGAGGAAGAAAACATCCTGACGATTGCAAGCGGTACGAGCTGTACCGGAAATCCAATATGTACCACAAACCTGCTGACCACTTCCGCAAAAAAATCTAAAAATCCAGAAGCTCTCAATACTCCTACCGCAACCATCAGCCCGATCAATGTAGGCATAATCTTAATAACAGTAAAAAATCCCTTTCTCGCACCCTTTATAAAATGCTCATAGACATTTGTCTTCATCAAAATTCCAAAACCGACGATATAGAAAATCACAAAAGGTACGATAAAATCACTCAGATATAGTAAGAACTTCATCTACTCCTCCGTTTTCATAAATAGGCTCTTATCATCTTATGAAAACGGAAAACTATTTATACTGATCTTCCTCCAAAATCCGCTCGATTGCCTCCCGGATCACCTCTGACTTTGCCACTTTCAGGCGCTCACAGTAAGCATTCAGGCGCTTTAACGTCTGTTCATCCAGGCGCAGAGAACAGATCTTCTCCTTATTGTCACTCCCCTTTGGTCTTCCTGGTTTTCCCATAATCTCATCTCCTTTTTTGTATTACAATAATCATAATATATGTATTACAAAAAATCAAGTCTAAAATATGTTTTGGTATTTCAAAAAACACACCAGGATGACAAAATCTCTTTTCCTACACGCGCTTCCTTTTCCCCATCGCCATTGCAAATGCTACTCCGACTACCGTACTGACCAGCGTCGCCACAATCCCTGCTCCGACAATCCCTGCCGGATTCACACTTCCATACTGACTCCGATAGGCAATGATATTGATTGGAATGAGCTGCAAAGAAGAAATATTTAAAATCAAAAACGTGCACATATCTCTGCTTGCAATGCTTTTGTCCTTGTTTGGATTGACTTCCTGAAGACTCTTCATCGCCATCAGTCCTGCCGGCGTTGCCGCCCATCCAAGCCCCAGGATGTTTGCAATGATATTTGTTGTAATATGTCTATTTGCTTCGTGTCCTCCTGGCACGTCCGGAAACAGAAAATGTACCACAGGCTGTAGTTTTCGCGATGCTGCTGCGATCAGCCCTGACCGCTGTGCAATTTCCATAAGCCCTACCCAAAAAGACATTACTCCAAGCATTGTAATACAAAGTGTCACTGCTTCCTTGGAAGAGTCCAGCGCCGCGTTCGTGACATCTGCCATCCTCCCTGTCAACGCTCCATAGATAATTCCTACAAGTATCATTCCTGCCCAAAGATCATTTAACAACTTTTTCTCCCCCATATTTATTTTATAAATATACTCTATGTCCGGGGGAACTCTTATATTCTCTAAAGCGGCATCTCCACCCGCTCGATCCGGTTCCGGATATTTCTGTCAGTCTCATCAAACACAAGCTGCTTGTTGTATTGATAATATCTATCGCACTGGTATTCCTGAAGGAATTTTACACTGTAAGCATTCATATTTAGTTCCGTGATAAAGATTGTCATTTCCTGACTGGCTCCAAAGGCAATCTCCATAAAGTCAAATGTATACTCCAGTTTCTGTCCCGCAGATTCCTCCAGCTTTTCATAAGCACCGCGCTCTTCTGCAAAAAGTCCGCGGATTTTCTCAAATGCATCCTCTCCATCAGAAATCTGCTCCTCCTCCAATACCTTCAGATACAGTTCCAATTTCTCGATCCCTTTTCGATAAACAATCTTTTCCGTTTTTGTGAGTAGTTTTGCCCGTTCTTTTTCCTTCTGTTCCTCACAAGTTTCTTCTAAAATTTCCCGGAATGCCTCCACTGCTTCCTTTTTCTGACCAAGCACATCTTTGTATTGTTTTAACTTCTCAAACAGCATAGAAACATAAGCTTCCTGCCCAAATACTTTGCGGAAAACTTCTGTGACACGCGCAAGGAGCAGGCTAATCACACTTAGCTTTTCATCAAAAGATGCATGGGAAATCTTTTTCAACAAGATTTCCGGAATCTTTCCTTCCATCACCTGTTCAACCTGATAATCTGCCTCATAGCGGTAATACAGCTCCAGATAATTTGCAAAATCCTTTGCAATCTCCGGAAACTGAATATAGGAACCAACCACATCTCTGTCTACTTTTTTCCCCAGTTTTTCATACACTTGGATCAGCCTTGACAGATCTTCCCATCCTCTTGGTGTTGCGAAGAAGGAGCCATCTACTGTATGTTCCATCTTGTAAAAATAATTTTGTCTGTTTGTCAGATAAGAAATCACTGCCGGGTGAATCCCCTGATGGTAAGCATACTCTTTCCAAACCGAAAAATCTGCTTCCACCTCGATTTTCTTCACGCGGTCCATCGTCACCACATCAAATTCTCTGACGGACTTGTTATACTCCGGCGGATTCCCCGCTGCCACAATCACCCAGCCTTTTGGCACTTCATGATTTCCAAATGTCTTATACTGCAGAAACTGAAGCATTGCCGGAGCAAGTGTCTCCGACACACAGTTGATCTCATCGATAAATAAAATTCCTTCTGACAGCCCTGTTTCTTCTATCTTTTTATACACCGATGCAATGATCTCACTCATTGTATATTCTGTAACCGAATACGCTTTTCCCCCATACTCATTTTTTGAGATCAGCGGTAATCCAATCGCACTCTGTCTTGTATGGTGCGTGATTGTATACGCCACAAGCCCGATCCCACATTCTCTCGCAACCTGTTCCATAATCTGTGTTTTTCCGATTCCCGGTGCTCCTAAAAGAAATATCGGTCGCTGTCTCATCACCGGGATCTCATATTCTCCATATGTATCTTTCAGCAAATATGCTTCGATTGAATCTTTGATTTCTTCCTTTGCTCTCTTAATATCCATATTCCATCTCACCTTCTGTTCTTCTTAATTGTTCTGGCTCCAGTATCAGTTTCATCGCCCACGCCGGCACGTCCACATCACTGTAATCCTCTTTTAAAAATACGAATGCAGTTTCATACAACGGCTTTTTCGCCGGGAATGTTCCATATCCATCTGTAAAATAAATCAGACCACGGAGTCTTCGAAATGCTTTCTTTGCAATCAACTCATTGACATAACCGAACACAGGGCGAAAATCAGTGCCGCCAAATCCATGTATCTCAAACTGCTCCATATAGCGTTCCATCTCTTCCTGATTATGGATCACTACATCTGACTGTACTTTATCATCACACTGGATGATATGCACACAGATTTTTCTGAAAAGCTCTCCGACTCACTTAACACACTGTATGTCTGCTCTAAAAATTTTCGGATCAGCTCTTCTTTGCACGACATCGATGTATCAACGGCAATGACAAAGTCCTCGACTTTATGCACTTCCTTCGTCTCCTGCGGTTCGATCAATGGTACATTTCCGAACATCTCCATTCCATAGTGATAAAATATATAATCAAAGGTATCTGGATCTACCTGTATTTCCTCTTTTAGTACTGAAAATTTTCTCAAAAATTTTTTATAATCATATCGTGTCCGATTTTCTACGCGCACCTGCTCTGCAAGTGCCTCTGCATCTTCTGATGCTTCTTTTGCAAACGTCTCCATTTTCGTCTGAAGCTTCTCGTTTTCCTCTTTCCACTCTTTCTGCCGTTCCATCATTTTCTGCGGCGGAATTTCCTGATTCCAAAGCTGATGATCATCCACAAAAAACTCTCCTCGCAGTTTTTCAAAATCAGCTCCTCCAATCCATGTATCTTCTTCTCTTCCCGCCTCTTTTTCTTCCAACACTTGATAAATCCCTGCGACTGTCAGCACCTTCATCTTTTCCCGCAGACTCTGATACACTTTTTTCCGATATGGCGAAACATATCTTCTGACTGCGCGTACAGAAAGTCCGTCAATGATCGACTCCACCGCAATATCTGCCGCAAGATCCCACAAAGCAGTATCTATAGTTTTCGGAATCGTCAAATGTCCAAACAGACAATGAAATACTATATGAAGATAGGCTCGATTAATATAGATCCGATCCTTTTTATACAGGTAGATCAATGCATCCGGATAAAAATAAATGCCAAATCCATCTGTCCCCATCCCTGTTATATTCGTCTCCGGCAAAAAGAAAAATCGACTCAGAGACACATCAAGAAATCGCATCGACAAATACAGTTCATTTCTCGCCTGCTTCCAGATATCCATGCAGATCTCAATCTTTTCCAGTTCTCTTTGCTGCTGTTTCTGTATAATATTCATCGCTTCCTCCTCTCTTTTTATCATTGCTTTTCTTATCTTTCTTCCTTCTATAATTCAAACTTCTTCTTTTTCTCTGTTACAGCAAATCTCTGATGATACTGCTCCATCAGATAGCTCATCATCGATGCCTCCCCGGTTATCCCCACCATGTCTATTAATACACGAAGGTTATCCACATTGTCAATACAATGTTCCACATAATATGTGAGAAGTTTCATATCTTTTTTCTTCAAAAGATACTCTGACACATTTTCCACATGAGATTTTAAGTACCCCTCATACTGTTCCTTTGCATCCTCCGCAAGCCGGTACGGATACAAAAGTCGTGCAAATGCAAGTGCCACCACAACTTCTTCCTGCTCATTTTCCACCGCCCACGCAAACCGCTTATCATACTGGTCAAATTGCAATTCATTCTTCACGATACAATTTCGATACCACATCCCACTTCCGTGCGTCTTTGTGACGAGGATCCTCGCCGGAGTATTTTCCACTGCCTCCTCAAAATATTCCGGAAAGATCAGCTTTGCATCCCCATCCGGGCAGTGATACATGACTTCTTGTTCCTCTCCGATCTCAATGAGCAGTTCCCGGAAGCATGACCTTTTTTCGGGAACCACCGTCACATCCATTTTTTCAATCTGATGACATCCGGTAAATGCCCCTGCCCCAATATCTCGAATATCTGTAGAAAACTTCAATCGTTTTAAATTTCTACAATTATAAAACGCATACCGACCGATTTTCTCGATCGTATCCGGCAAAACAATTTCCTCCAACCGTTCTCCACACAACGCATCCTGCCCGGTTTCCTCCTCCGGCGGATGGTCCATATGTGCCGAAAATGCATACGGTGCAATCTCCGTCACCCTGTATCCATCAATTTCCCGCGGAATCACCGCACTCTCTCCATACGAAAAACAGCGCAAAATAATTGCGCTGTCTCCGTTGACTTTTATTTCAAATTCCTTATTCTTCTGTCTCTGTTCCATGTTCCTTTTCCTCTTTCTTCTCGAACACTGTGATATTTTTCTTTCTCAATCTCTCATACACATATCCTCTGAACAATGTATAGATCACAGAAACCATCGGGATAAAGATCAGCATTCCTACAAGTCCCATCAGACTTCCTCCAAGACTGACTGCAACAAGCACCCACATGGAAGGAAGGCCTACAGATCCTCCAACAACGTGCGGATAGATTAGATTTCCCTCCACCTGCTGTAAGACTAAGAATAAGACTATAAAACCGATCGCCTGCATTGGGTTGACCATCAGAATTAGAAATGTACCGATCACACATCCGATAAACGCCCCAAAAATCGGGATCAAAGCTGTAAATGCGATTAACACACCGATCAACAGTGCATATGGCATTCTCAGAATACTCATGCTGATAAAAAACATTGTTCCTAAAATAACCGCTTCCATACACTGCCCGGTAAGGAAATTGGAAAATGTCCGGTAAGTCAGTGAACAAATATCAAGAACAGTACTAACCTTTTTCTCCGGCAAAAATGCATACAGCACCTTCTGGATCTGAACTGTCAGCTTCTTTTTCTGAAGTAGGATATAACATGCAAATACCGCTGAAATAAAGAATGTTGTCAATCCACTGACAATACTTTTTGCCGCTGCAAAAGTTGTATTTAAGACACTTCCTGCTCCATTTCTGAGAAAATCAATTCCGCCTTGGATCATCTTATCCCCAGTCAAATTCCATCGTCTCAATCCACTCGATGATTCCCGTATTATTTTGAAATAAATCTTCTGCCCACAGCTCAAGCTTCGGTATAAATACCTGAATGCTTTCTCCCAGCATTAAAATTGTTTTTCCTAGCTGCGGAAATACAACGAAGATTACAACAAAGATAATACCAAGTACAAGCATAATCGACAAGACTAAACTACACGGTTTCTTGATTTTCTGCACAATCTTGTTATTCTTTGCCCATTGATTGGAGAAAAATACTTTCTCCATAAAATTCATCGGAACATTTAGTATGAATGCGATCGCACCTCCCAAAATAAATGGAAAAGCAATGCTAAACAAAAAATGAACCGCATCCAGAACAATTTCATACTTCCACAGACCGATCACGATCAACGCTGTGAAAAGGATCAGTCCGCGGATTTTTTTGATTGATTCGTTATTTAAGTTCATTGAACCCCCTTCTATTTCTTACGGAAGCATTTTAATAACTGAATGATCGGAAGGTTTGCAGCTGCAAGACCATATACGATCAGTAACTGCTGGATGGTCAATGTAGATACTTTAAATACAGAGTGCAGTGCCGGAATCATCAGTACACTTGTAATCAATACTAATCCGAGAAGGAATGCCCCGATCAGATAAATATTGTTCCACATTTTTTTCTTAAAGAGAACCGGTCTGTCTGATTTACAGTTAAATCCATGAACAAGTCTTGCTGTACAAAGAGTACCAAATGCCATTGTACTTGCAAGCACTGCATCGCCACCCTTGAATCCAATTAAAAATGCGATCATTGTTGTTACACCGATAGAAAGACCTTCTGTTGCAATCTTAATCAGGAAATCTTTTGTCAGAATAGATTCGTTCATCGGACGAGGTTTTTCATTCATGACATCTTTTGTATGTGGTTCCAGACCAAGTGCAATTGCCGGAAGGCTATCTGTCAGCAAGTTGATAAACAATAAGTGTACCGGTGCAAATGGAACCGGAAGACCTGCGATAGATGCATACAATACCGCAAGGATTGCACCAAAGTTACCGGATAACAGGAACTGGATGGAACCTTTGATATTTTTATAGACATTACGTCCGTTTTCTACTGCCTTAATAATTGTTGCAAAGTTATCGTCTGTCAGTACCATAGATGCTGCATCTTTGGAAACTTCACTTCCTGTGATTCCCATTGCAACACCAATATCCGCCTGCTTTAATGCAGGGGCATCGTTGACACCGTCACCTGTCATAGATACGATATTTCCTTTTTCCTGCCATGCGCGCACAATACGGATTTTATGTTCCGGTGAAACTCGTGCATATACTGACACATGCTCTACAAAATCTTTTAACTCTTCATCCGATAAATTATCAATCTCCGCACCTTCACATGCCTCTGATTCGTCTTTTAAAATACCAATTCTCTTAGCGATCGCTGCCGCTGTCACCTTGTGGTCACCTGTGATCATAATTGGCTTGATTCCTGCGCGGATACATTCTGCAACCGCATCTGCAGATTCTACTCGCGGCGGATCCATCATAGAGATCAGACCAAGGAAGATCAGATCGTTTTCATCTTCCAGGCAAAGATCTCTTTCATCTTCCATCTTCTTATATGCAAATGCAAGCACACGAAGTCCGCCTCTTGAAAATTCCTGGTTCTGTGCTTCGATCGCTGCTTTGTCAGCATCTGTGATCGGGCAGACACCATCTCCCTTTTGAATATAAGCCATACGGTTTAAGAGTACATCTACTGCACCCTTTGTGATCATGACACGCTCTCCGTCCATCTCATTGACAGTGGACATTAATTTTCTGTCACTGTCAAACGGAATCTCTGTCTTTCTCGGATAGGCTTCTCTGACATCCATTGTCCCTACTCCAAGTCTTGTTCCGATATTGATCAGAGCTGTCTCTGTCGGGTCACCGATTTCCATACCATCTACGTTTGTAGAGTCATTACAGAGAATACTGTAATCCAACAGCTGTCTTTGCTCTTTCTTCTGAATATCGATCTCGGCTGCCGGAATTCTCTTTTCGTTTACATAATAATCTTCTACTGTCATCTTATTCTGTGTCAGAGTACCTGTCTTATCCGAACAGATGATAGATACACTTCCAAGTCCTTCTACAGCCTGAAGCTTACGGATGATCGCATGTTCTTTTGCCATCTTCTGTGTACCAAAGGAAAGAACGATCGTCACGATAGAGCTTAATGCCTCTGGGATTGCCGCTACTGCAAGGGCAACTGCAAAGAGGAATGCATCTCCGATAGAATCTCCGCGGAATACATTGATTCCAAATAAAATACCACAGAAAATTAAAATAATGATAGATAATTTCTGTCCAAACTGATCTAAGTTAATCTGAAGTGGAGTACGTTTCTCAGAAGTTGTTTTCAACAATGTTGCGATCTTACCAACCTCCGTCTCCATACCGATTCCGGTTACAAGGAAAGAACCTCTTCCGTAAGTGACAAAGCTTCCTGAGAATACCATGTTTGTCTGGTCTCCAAGTGGAACTTCTCCAGAAATCACTTCATCTGACTTTTCTACACCAAGACTTTCACCTGTAAGGGCGCTCTCGTCAATTTTCAAGCTTGCATTCTGAAGAATACGTCCGTCTGCCGGCACATAGTCTCCGGCTTCCAGCATAACTTCATCACCAACGGTTAATTCTACCGAAGGAATCTGGATCACATTTCCATTACGAAGTACCTTCGCTGTCGGACCTGATAATTTCTTTAAACTGTTTAATGACTGTTCTGCCTTGACCGTCTGCACAGTTCCGAGAATCGCATTCATCGTGATTACGACTAAAATAACGATCGCACTCTCTGCATCCCCGAGGAATCCAGATACAATCGCTGCTGCGATCAGAATGATTACAAGGAAATCTTTATACTGTTCCAGGAAAATCTGAAACGTGCTCTTTTTCTTTCCTTCCACCAGCTCATTCTTTCCATATTTTTCCTGGTGTTCCATGACCTGCTGGTCTGTAAGCGGCTCCTGCTGGCCGTTTACCTTTTTTCTTGTCTCTTCTTTCGACAATTGATAAAATTTGTCCATGTTTCACCCTCCTATCCTGCAATGAAGAAGTTTCTATCTGTCACCATAGGTTCTTCCAACGCCTCCTGCTGCTATATGATCTTGTCTTTATTATGCCAGAATCTGTAAAAACATTTCAACATCAAAGAAAAAGATCTTATAACTGTGCAATAAAAAATGACGAGCCTTCTTATTGCATATGTTTGTTATATGCAATAAAAGTCTCGCCATTTAATTACGATACGGATGAATTTTCATCGTCCTGACGTCATCGTAAACGTTGGGTAACGCTAGCTACTCCCTTTTATTCATTATGGTTACTATACGACAATCTGATTCACATTGTCAACTATTTATTTCACTTTCATAAAAAATTTATTTCTTTCAGATTATTGTCTCTTCTAATAAATTGCTTCTTCCGTTTCAAAATCAAACAGGATCATATCTTTTGTATCAAATCCCAAAAATACCTTATCCTCTTTTCGGATCTTCGTATCTGCTTTCACTCTCGCAGACACTTGCTGCCCTTCGTAAGTAAAATAAAGATAAGTCTCTGCTCCCAGCATTTCATAGACACTCACCTGTGACTGCAACACCAGATCACTCACTTCGGATTCTTCTGGACTCCATACTTTCACATGCTCTGGCCTCACTCCCATCGTCACTTGCTTGCCATCATACCCTTCATTTCTTAGCCGCTCTTTTCTTCCATCTATAATCTGCACTTCACAATCTGCAGTTTCCAAAAAGACACCCGTTTTCTTCACACGGCATATTCCCGAAATAAAATTCATCTGTGGTGATCCGATAAATCCGGCAACAAATCTATTTGCAGGGAAATCATACAGCTGTTGCGGTGTATCTACCTGTTGGATGATCCCATCTTTCATCACGACAATGCGTGTTCCGAGTGTCATCGCCTCTGTCTGGTCATGGGTCACATAAATGAACGTAGTCTGAAGTTCCTTGTAAAGCCTCATGATCTCAATCCGCATCTGTGTACGGAGTTTTGCATCGAGATTGGACAACGGCTCATCCATCAGAAACACTTTCGGATGTCTAACGATCGCACGTCCCATTGCCACTCTCTGCTTCTGTCCTCCTGAAAGCTGTCCCGGTTTTCTATCCAGAATCTCTTCAATCTTCAAAATCTGTGCTACCTCGTGTACCCGTTCTTTGATCTCTTTTTTCGGAACTTTCTTTAACTTCATACTGTAAGCAATATTTTCGAATACGGTCATGTGAGGATACAATGCATAGCTTTGAAATACCATTGCAATATTCCGATTGCAGGACTCCACCTCGTTCATTCGCTCACCATCAATCAGAAGTTCCCCCTCCGAAATAGATTCCAATCCGGCGATCATCCGTAACGTTGTCGATTTTCCACATCCGGAAGGTCCTACAAAGATTACAAATTCTTTATCCGGAATCTCCAGTGTAAAGTCCTGAACAGCCGTCACACCGCCTTCATATTTTTTGTATACATGATTTAAAGTGATCTCTGCCATTCACTACACTCCTCTTTCTCTTCTCCTTGATCCAAAATAGAAAAAAATATCTGCTACGGAAGGCAATACAACATCTGCCAAATCCTGAAAATCTTCCTTCCTACTGACACCGCTCAACACTCCAACTGCCTTCCCCTTACAATTTTTCGCAAATCTCATATCATTATAAGTATCTCCGACTACTGCAACTTCTTCTGGTTCAAGCCCATATGCTTTACAGAATGTTTCAAACATATCCGGATCCGGCTTTGGTCTTGCTACCCCATCATCGGCTCCAACATAATCGATCAAGTCTTCAATCTGCAATTTTCTCAGACAATGTCTTGTAGAAGCAATCGTATCTGTTGTGGCAATACCGATACGAATTTGTCTTTTCTTTAGCTGCTGAAATAATTCTGGAAGATCTGTAAATGTCTGAAACTGCATCTGGCTGTCTGTTACAATTTTTTCAAACAACCTGACAATCTGCTCCTGTGCCTTCCTGCTGTCTATGTAGATTCCCTTACTTGCAAGTGCCTCTGTAATTTCCTCTGCAATTTCTTTATTGGATTTATAAGCAAGTGCACCATTGGGATCTATATCATCCCCAAAAACTCCCATTGCCTCCATTACCACATCCACATGTTTCTGATCCGGCGATATCTGATTTTCAGCTAAAAATTCTGGTACAACTCTTTTTGCCGCCTGCACCCAAAATGAATGAAACTCTATCAAAGTCCCATCTTTGTCAAATAAAATTCCTTTTATATCCATTGTTTCCTCTTCTCTCTAAATCATCCGGATGCTTTCTGAACCATCTCTCCAAACGTCTTGCACTGTGGTGTTTTTGCCCCATGGTAAATTGGATTGACATATCCTAAGAATGTACCATCTTCTTTTCGGACATCCAGACGCATCCATTCATATTCTCCTGCTGAAAAGAGAATCTCTGTCTTCGCCTCATAGACACCCTTCTCTATCTCCGTAAGTTCCATCCCCATTCTGACACGGTTGATCACAGCATATACAACCGGGCACTCTTCCAGTCCACGAATGACCACCTGATATTGTATACGCACCGCTTCCTTTGTTCCAACAGGAATATGTTCTCCCGGAAGATAGTTTTCCCCATCGGCTGTAATTTCTACCTCCAGTGTGCAATATCTGCTCACATAAACATGTCCTTTTCTCAAATTTTGCAACAGTTTTGTCGGTGTCAGCCCTTTACTGAATACATAAGTTCCCGGATCTCCTGCCACAGATGGCTCTAAAGCCCCGTCATATCTCTCCTCGATCAGATTGTGAGAATCACTTCCTCCAATTCCGTAGATTCGATACCCTTCCTGCCACAGCAAATCTAAAAACCGGATTGCTTTCTCATTGGATTCTTTTGCATATTCATATGTAGGATCGTTTACAATTTCCAGGAACTGAACCATACGAAGTGGAATCGAATGAAATTTCCATTTCCAAACATGTAAAAACGGATGATTGATGCTCACAAGCCATCCTCTTTCTGCTGCTTCCTGCAAAATCTCCGTAACCCATGTTTCTGCCTGTTCGGATGCCGGTCTGCAGATAATTTCTTTAATTCTGGACGGAAGTCGGTCAATTCCAAAAAGATTACAGTGCCCTTTTTCAGCAGTCACCTCAACTCCCGGAACAATTATCACTTCTGTATGCTTCCATCCCGTATGAATCACATTGTGCTCCGTCGGTACATAGAAATCCATTTGCATCTGCTTTGCCTTCTCCATTGCATTTGCAACAGTTTCTTTTCCATCTGACAATCTCGTATGCGTATGGAAATCCCCTTTATACCACCTTTCTTCTCCATTAAATTTCTGATTCCACGAAAATTGATCATAATACAGAGGGCATTTTTGTTCTTCGGAAACCCAGCATTCTTCTCCAATGCTTTCCTTAATTTCCTTTTTTTCTCCGGTGATCTCAAAGGTAACCGGTATCGTCTGTGCCCCCAAATATTTCCGGACCTCCTCGGTAAAAATGCAAAGTGTCAGTTTCCAACTTCCCTGACCAATTTTTCCCGGAACACCTCCGATGGTCGTACATTCTGAAGATGGCCCAATCTGAATGACTCTCTCACTGTACCCTAGTAATTTTTGGAATCGGGTCTTTCCGCTTTCATCCTGAAGAAACAGATATCCCATCAGCATTTCTACTTGTTCCACATCTACCATGATAGAAAGGACTTCCAGAGGTTCTGAAATCAGAACCTCTGCCTCTAAAATCCCATCTGTATTTTTGTTTATCTCAAATGAAATTTTTTCTCTCACACTTTTCTCCTCGCTTGTTTTATTTATTGACACTATCCAATGCTTTCTGTGCGGTCTTCTGCGCTTCATCCAATGCTTCTTTTGCGGAAATACCTTCAATTTCTACTTTATCTGCCGCAATACGCAATGCATCCATTACTTTTCCTCCAGTTGGATCTTCCGGCATGATCGATGCATGTGCTGCCTGCTGCAATGGAACAAGTGCCTGTGGATGTTCATTTGTATATGCTTCAAATGCCTCTACTTCCTGTGTGGAATTGCGCACAGCAACATAACCTGTTCCCATAGACCACTTTGCCTGATTTTCCGGCGTAGTAAAGAATTTCATAAATTCATATACCCCTTGCTTTTCTTCCTCTGAAGATCCCTCCAACATTACAAGCTGTAATGCTCCTGCAACCGGCGCTGACGGATTGTCTCCCCATCCCGGCTGTTCCATTGCAGCTACAATATCAAAATCAAGGTCTGCCTGATCTCCGGAAGATCCTGTATAACCTCCTGCCTTATTTTGCAGGACATCATCAATTGTTTTATACCAGTATTCCCATCCTTGTCCGCCAGAATGGATTCTCATCGTCTTATCTTCATGGATCCACTTACGGAAGCTTTCCCATACTTCTATCCACTCTTCGGAGTTGATCAGCACTTCTGTTTTGTCCTCGCTGAAGATTTGTGCTCCATTGCTGAGCGCCGCATCGATCATATTTCCAGATCCCCACATCGGCTCCCATCCATAGAATTCCTCCCCTTTTGACATTTTCTTTGCCGCTGCCTCCAAATCCTGCCATGTCTTAATGTCTTCTGCCTGGATACCTGCTTCTTCAAAAGCAGCTTTATTGTAATACATGACTTGAGTAGTTCCATATGCAGGGAATGCAAACAACTTTCCATCATCGATTCCCTGATTGTAAAATACCTCAATATAATCTTCTTTTTCAAACGCCTTATCGTCGTCTACAAATGGCTGAATATCTGCCACCAAGTCTTTTCTAGAAAGATTTCTCGCCTTATCTACATCAAGAAGTGCCATATCCGGAGCTTTTTTTCCTGCAATTCCTGCCTGCAGTTTTTCATATGTCTCATCATAGTCTGCCTGTGTCACGCTGTTGATCTCATATTGATCCTGTGAAGCATTAAACTCTTCCACCATATCTCCAAGAACTCCAACTGCAGTCTTTCCTCCGGAATACCAAAAATCAATCTTTACTTTTCCATCCTCAGTCTTTGCTGTCTCCTCTTTTTTTGCTCCTCCACATCCTGCAAATGCAGATGCTGTCATTGTACAAATTAACCCGATTGCATGATTTTCTTTAATTTCATATATTTTCCTATCCTTTCATTCCTGTGTCGCCGCCGATTCCATTGATAAACCACTTCTGTGTAAACATAAATAAGATTAAAAGCGGCACAACGATAATCGTGCTTCCTGCCATTACTTTCGGCCATTCAGTTCCATAAGCTCCGCCTTCGATAAAATATCTGCGAAGTCCCTGTGAGACAAGACTCATCTCCGGTGAATCCGTGATCAGCGAAGGCCACATATAATTATTGTAACTACTGATAAAACTCATCAGCCCAAATGTAATAAATGATGATTTTGTCATTGGTGTTACGATTTTCCATAAGATTTTCCATGCATTTGCTCCATCGATTTTGGCTGCTTCCACCAGACCTGCCGGAACTTGCATAAATGCCTGACGCAAAAGGAAAATCCCAAAAATGCTGACTGCATTTGATATGATCAGTCCTGTATAAGTGTTAAGTAAGTTCCAATTAGATAAAATGATATAACTTGGAACATACGTTGCTGCTGTTGGAAGCATATATGTTGCCATGATTACAGCAAACAACATCTTTCTGCCTCGAAATCTCATAAACACAATCGCATATGCGATCATTGCTCCTGTGACAACTTGAATTGCAACTGTACATACAGATACAAATAAACTGTTGCCAATATATCTTACCATTGGAGATTCAAACAAAACTTCCGAGAAATTCTGCCATTGTGCAGTCTCCGGCAGAAAAGCACTGACATCCATAATTTCCGCCTTCGTTTTTAATGCACTGATAATCATCCATACAAATGGAAATGCCGTCACAAGACTTGCCAAAAGCAGTACCGCCATTTTTAACAGATGCAGTAAACTATTTATAATCTTCCTGCCCGGCCCGAACATTACTGCCCCTTGTCTGCGGGTCTGTTGTCCCGTCTGATATCCATTTAATAGTTTCTGTCCTTCCATGCTGTTCCTTTCTAATAATGTACCCATTTTTTCGATGCCGTAAATTGCACACAGGAAAGCAGTACTGTGATCAAAATAATCACGATTGCAACTGCAGTCGCCTCTCCCATGTTAAATTCCTCAAACCCTAATTGATAATACATGTACAGCAAAGTTCTTGTACTTCCTGACGGTCCACCCTGTGTCAGAATCTGAATCTGGTCATATGCCTGAAGAGAATTGACCATCGTAATGATCATGAGGAAAAACGTAGTTGGGGAAATGCACGGAATTGTAATATCACGAAACCTCTGCCATTTCTTTGCCCCATCCAGTCCACACGCCTCATACAGATCTTTTGGCACTTTCTCCAGAGCTGATAAATAAAAGATCATTGCATAACCAAGACTCTTCCAAACTGTTACCAGTATTACGGACAGCATCGCTGTATCTGAGCTTTGAATCCACTGCAAGCCCGGTAAATGGAAAAATTTTAAGACTGTATTTGCCATTCCTACTTGAGGTTCAAAAATCCATGTCCACACAATGGAAACTGCTACGGTCGGTGTTACCCACGGAGAGAATAGAATAAATTTATAAATTCCGCTCCCTCTGAAATTTTTCTGAAGCAGCAAGGCAAGCAGCAAGCCCCCGACAATTGTCGGAATGATCGTCCCCACGCTAAATAGAATTGTATTTCCCAGTGCTTCATAGAACCGTTCATCGGTGAACAAAGATTTAAAGTTGTCAAAAAACACAAAATTGTATGTGGGACTCATATAATCCCAATCGGTAAAGCTGATAAATAAAGACCTGAATATTGGATAAATCCAGAAAACGATCAGCGGGATCAGGGCTGGTATGACAAACAACCAAACTCCTCCCATCTGTTTCAGCCTTTGCATAATGCTCTTTCGGTTCATAACTTTCTCCTTTCCGAAACGCATTATACAAGGCATTTATAAAATCTACTTTCCTGTTTTTGTAAAGAACACATTAAATATTAAGAGCATTATGAGCTGTGTCCCTGGAAGTGATAACCAGATACCATTGATTTTGAAAACATATGGTAATAGAAAAATCAAAAATGGTGCCACGACAATTGTCTCACCATAAATAAGCTGCATTGCTTTTTTCACCTGAAGTGTCGCATTCAAATAAGAAATATGGAACTTTGCCAGTCCGGTGAACAAAAATGAAACCGCACTGACTGCCATCCCGGTTCCAAAATAAGCCTGGGAGTCCATCTGCATTCCAAAAACATCCGGAATATATTTTGATACTAAAATCACGATGGCAAAGAAAACAGCGCCCATTCCTACAACTGCAATCGATGCGATTTTTTCACGAAACGAAGTTCTTCCATTTTTTTCGCTCCACTGTAAAAACTCATCAATGGTTGTGTGCCATCTCCAATTCCCATGAGCATAGACTGCACTGGGAAGACAATGTAGGAAATTACCGCATAGCACGCAACTGCTGCATCTCCTCCATATTTCAGACACTGTAAATTTGTGAAAAGCAGCACGATCGACGGGGCAAGCGACAATCCAAATGCGGAAATTCCTATTTTTAGAATTTCCCCGATCATCTTATGTTGCCACACTACCTTGAGATGTACTTTCTGCCTGCCATAAATAAGATAGGAACTGATCACCAACACAACAAACTGTGCAGCAATTGTCCCAACTGCCGCTCCCCAGATTCCTATTTTTACAACAAATAATAACAGATAATTCAATACCCCATTGACTCCCATCCCGGCAGCCATGCTGACCATCGCCTGAAACGCAAGATTCCGATTCCGGAGCATTGGAATAAATCCGGTTCCCATCACTTGAAAGACTGCGCCGAAAATAATAATCTGAATATACTCCACGGCTTTCTGGTATACATCCCCTTTTGCTCCCAGCGCACTTAGAATAGCGGGATATGTAAATCCAAGCACAATAAGTAATACCATTGCTGCTGCAAACAGAAGTGTGATGGTCTGATGATACACCAATTCTCCTCTCTCTTGTTCTCCCTTCCCATTGCTATTGGAATACAGCACACTTCCCCCACTGCCAATTCCGATTCCCACTGCAGTGATCACCGCTGCAATCGGCCATGCGATATTGATGGCCGCAAGTCCTGCATCCCCAACTGCACGCCCGACAAACAAGCCATCCATCACCCCATAAAGACCGGACATCAAAAGTGAAAATACCGTTGGAATACAGTCCTGTGCGATCCTTTTTAATAAATATTTTCGATTCATTTATTTTGCTTCCTTACCTTTTTCCTATAAATTGGTTGTTTGCACAACTTCTTCATTATAACTGATATCTTGATTTTATCAAAAAATCTTTTTAAATCTTCTGTAAAATCTAATTTTCATCTGACAAAACAGTGATCTACATGCCTGCATCGAACAACGAATCTTCTGTGAACAAAAAAACTGCCACAGCATAGCATCTTACTATACTGTGGCAGTTCCGCTCACTTCCAACTTTCTCAGAGTTTCTCATCCATTCGTTGGGTTCTTTCTATACACAAATTAGTTTGTGATTGTGCACTCTGTTTCTTTATCAAATACATGAATCTTTTCTGCATCGAATGCAAACTTCACTGTATCACCTGTTCTTGCTGTTGTTCTTGGGTCAACTCTTGCTGTCATGCTTGATCCAGCATAGTCAAAGTATAAGTAAACTTCAGCACCTAACATTTCATATACACGAATCTTAGATTCGATAACTGTGTTTGGAGAAGATGCAATGAACATTGGCTCATCGTGAACATCTTCCGGACGAATACCAAGTACAACTGTCTTTCCGTCATATCCGCCTTCGATTAATTTTTTCGCTTTTGCTGGTGGAAGTTCGATTGCTGCTCCTCCAACTTCAAGAGCTACTTTATTTCCATTTACTTTACATGTTGCATCTAAGAAGTTCATCTGTGGTGATCCGATGAATCCAGCAACGAATAAGTTACATGGTGTATCATATAATACCTGTGGTGTATCTACCTGCTGAACGATACCTGCACTCATAACTACGATTCTTGTACCAAGTGTCATAGCCTCTGTCTGGTCATGAGTAACGTAGATGATTGTTGTACCTAATCTCTGGTGTAATTTAGAGATCTCGATACGCATCTGTCCTCTTAATTTTGCATCAAGGTTTGATAAAGGCTCATCCATAAGGAATACTTTTGGATTACGAACGATAGCACGACCCATAGCAACACGCTGTCTTTGTCCACCAGATAATGCCTTCGGTTTACGATCTAATAAGCTTTCAAGGTCAAGAATCTTAGCAGCTTCTTTTACCATTCTGTCGATCTCATCTTTTGGAACTTTTCTTAATTTCAGACCGAATGCCATGTTATCATATACTGTCATATGTGGGTACAAAGCATAGTTCTGGAATACCATCGCAATATCTCTGTCTTTTGGCTCTACATCATTTACCACTTTGTCTCCGATTTTTAATTCACCGGATGTGATTTCTTCCAGACCTGCGATCATACGAAGTGTTGTAGATTTACCACATCCTGAAGGCCCTACAAAGATGATAAATTCTTTATCTTCAATCTCAAGGTTGAAGTCTTTTACAGCTTCAAAACCATTTGGATATGTTTTGTTAATGTGTTTTAATGATAAACTTGCCATTGTTACATTTCCTCCTAAACTTTCCAATTCATATCTTATTTCGTTTTTCGATATGATTAGTATAAGTGAAAATCAAATCTTGTTCCATGCTCCACTTGCACAAACTTTTTGGTAATTAGTATACAAGTTGCTCAAAACACCTCTAAATCAGGCTGTTATATACATCTCTCTTGGAAATCCCGCGATCCTTTGCGACCTTTTTCATCGCTTCCTTCTTACCGATCCCTTGATCCATGTAATATTGTACATGGTCTTCCAGTGACATCTGCTCCCACTGACTTTGTGCTTCCTTTCGTATCTCTTCTCTGCTCTTTCCTTCCACTACGAGCACGCACTCTCCCTTTGGATCCGTTTCCTCGTAATAGACGATCGCCTCTCTTAAAGTTGTCGCAAATGCAGTCTCATGCTTCTTTGTCAACTCCCGGCACACCGTGATTCTTCTATTGCCAAGTACTCCCTCCAGCTCCTTTAAGGTCTTCACAAGTCTATGTGGAGCCTCATACAAAATGATAGTTCTCGTCTCTTGTTCCAGTTCCTTTACTACTTCCTGGCGCTCTTTCTTATCGCTCGGAAGAAATGCTTCAAATGCGAATCTTCTCGTGGCAAGCCCGGAAATTGTTAATGCCGTAATACATGCCGCTGCCCCCGGAAGTGATGTGACTGTGATTCCGGCTTCGTAACACATTTTGACAGCTCTTCTCCCGGATCTGAAATTCCCGGTGTACCCGCATCTGTAATGAGTGCAATATTCTGTCCTTCCAAAAGTTTCTGTACGAGTTTCTTTCCTTTTTCAATTTTATTATATTCGTGATAGCTCGTCATCGGCGTCTTGATTTCAAAATGATTGAGCAGTTTAATACTGTTTCTCGTATCTTCTGCAGCAATCAAATCCACTTCGCCAAGTACTCTTACCGCCCGGAAAGTCATGTCTTCCAGATTTCCGATCGGTGTTGCACATAAATATAAAATACCTGCCATGGCACTTTTCCTTTCTTCTTCCTTTTTCTCAGCGAGCCTGCTGCCACTAACGTTATGTCTACTATTTCATGCTGTATCCCTGAAGCAATTCTTCTGTATAAACTCCAGGCTCTCTGTACACGATTAACGGTGGCTCTACCTTCATCCGCGGTCTCCCACCTCTTGATCCTTCAATCAGCACCATATTTGGTTCTTTATCGATATATGGGTGCACAAGCCGCATCCGCTTCGGTTCAATTCCATGCATAGACATTTTCGTAAGAATTTCCGGCAATCGGAACGGTCTGTGTACCATATAAAATCTTCCCTTAAATTTCAGAAGTTTTGCACTCTCCCTTAAAATATCATCCAGTGTACACAACACTTCATGACGGGCAATCGTCTTTGCATCAGCCTCATTCTTAAGTCCATGTTCTCCTAACATGTAAGGCGGATTTGTCGTGATCACATCAAAAGAAGCGGGAGAAAATATCGTGCCCGCCTCCTTGATATCGCCTGTCTGAATCGTTATCTTCTGCTCCAGATGATTGTGTGCCACACTTCTTTGCGCCATATCCGCACTTTCTTTCTGGATCTCCAGCCCAGTAAAATGTTCCCCTTCTGTCTTTGCTTCCAGAAGGATTGGAATGATTCCCGTTCCTGTTCCAAGATCCAGCGCGCGCTCTCCCTTTTTGACTGCAGCAAAATTAGAAAGGAGCACTGCATCCATGCCAAAGCAGAATCTTCCCGGATGCTGGATGATTTCATACCCATGAATCTGGAGATCATCTAATCTCTCTTCCTGCTTTAAATTAGTTGTCATCTAACTTCGATTCTCCTGTACCTTTCTCAAGCGCAGCCAGCTCTCTCATCTGCTCTTTCGAGAGTCTGACTTCATTTTTCTTCCTTCTTGGTTTAAATTTCAATTCAGAAACTTTATATTCTCTGATCTCTTTCTCATCGTTGTCAAGCTTCACGATCACCTTCACAAGCTGTCTTAACACGCTCAGGCTATGAACTTCCCCTTTCAGGCCTTCCACAGTCGTGACCGTATCTCCTACAGAAGGAAGGTGACTGTTTAATTCTTCATAGGTCTCCTGCTCATTTGTCAAGCAGCACATTAGCCTGCCGCATACTCCGGAGATCTTTGTCGGATTCAGAGACAAATTCTGCTCTTTCGCCATCTTGATCGATACCGGTGCAAATTCTGACAAGTAGGTGTGACAACAGAGCGGTCTTCCACAGACTCCAATACCTCCGCGGATCTTTGTCTCATCTCTGACCCCGATCTGTCTTAATTCAATTCTTGTGCGGAAGACTGCTGCAAGATCTTTTACCAGTTCCCGGAAGTCAATTCTTCCATCGGCTGTAAAATAAAACAATACTTTGTTATTATCAAATGTATATTCTGCATTGATCAGCTTCATCTCCAGTCCATGTTTTCTTATCTTCTCAAGACAAATCTGAAATGCTTCTTTTTCT
>ENA-OPYY01000143-OPYY01000143.1-human-gut-metagenome-genome-assembly--contig:-NODE-143-length-30469-cov-2.332443_pt1 | contig 30469 bp, 32 predicted proteins | sample MGYA00242472_ERZ504481 | MGnify/ENA primary metagenome ERZ504481 (study PRJEB26092, sample SAMD00036265) | human gut metagenome | host: Homo sapiens | study: EMG produced TPA metagenomics assembly of...
ATTAAGGGAATATAGGAATACAGAGAATAAAGCTGCGGTGATATACTTTGACCTGTAAAACATTATGTGAAAGGGGACAGAGTTATGAAAAAAGCAGCTTTATTTTTTTTGTTAGCAGTAATGTCAGGAAGTGTTCTTACAGGATGCGGTTCAGGTTCAGAAACAGTGGAAAAAACAGAAGTTACGGCAACGCCGAACCCCACAAAAGCTCCCCAAAAATCAGGAACTTCTGAGAAAACACCGGCAAATGAAAACAAATCACAGGGAACTTCCGGAGAAAAAGATAATTCTTCAGCAGGCAGCTCTGGTACTTCGGAAACACACAGGAAGATACTTCCAGGACAATTGAAGAAAAAGTAGAGAGCGGAGAAATCACCCAGGGATGGAATTCAATTGTCCTTTATGATATTGACCTGAATGGAATTCAGGTAAAAAGAGCTGATGACGGAATCTGGTATGATGAAAACGGAGTTTCTTATGGGGATCTGGATAATGCAGATGAATCCCAGCCTATTGTCAACGAAAACGGAGAGATCTGGTACTGGAACGGAGATCTTGCAGAACAGGCAGCAGAAGAAAATTCCGATAACTCTTCAGAAGATTCTTCCGGTACAGAAGATATCAGTGATCCCTTTGATCTGTACAGCTGGGATGCGGGAACCGGTCAGTATATCCCGTTCCAACAGGCAGAGACGGATGCCTCTCCTGTCGGAAGAGGAAACGGCTGGTACTATTATGATGAAGAAAGCAGCGAGTTTCTTCCCTGGTAGGTTTTTGCATCAAAACAGGAGCCTGCGCAGGATCACAAGAACCGTAATGTGCAGCGGATAAAATACATAAAAGAAATATTTGGAAAGCTTTCCGCGGATAAAGCCTCTTTGTCCGTTATACATATTAATGGGCAGAAAGGCAAAGCAGGCTTTCCATTCATATGCAAGCCAACAGCTCCCTATGATCGCCTGGGGAGCTTTGTCATCTCTTAAAAGGTACATGATCAGAAGAAAGATAAAGCCCCTCCATCCATAATCTGCCTGAAGGAAAAAGGAAACGGCCAGAAGCCCGCTCAGGGTCAGGAATAGCCTGGTGCGGTTTTCCCGGAAATATTCCAGTGCGCAGAAGGCAAGATAGCCCAGAAATAAAGTAAAAAATACATTTTGTTTTTTATAATGCCAGGTATCTGCAAACATGTAATTCCACGGAAGCTCAGAGATCAGGGCAAAGAGAAGCAGATTTCTGCCGTAATTTTTCTGTTTCGGGTATGGGAAAAGCCTTCCAGCAGAAGAAAACAGAAAATAGGAAATGCAATCCGTCCGATATCCCGGCAGATACGGTAAGGCGTATAAGCGTTTTGCCCGATACAAAAAAGCGGAGTCAGGGCTGGAGGATACTGTGAAAGAAGAATACAGGCGCTGTGGTCGATTAGCATAACAAAAATGGCGATGAGCTTCAGTGCGCTTCCGCTTAAAATCTGAAATTTCTGCGGAAGAAAGGACGGCGGAAGAGCACTGCCGTGGTGATTTTGAGACATAGGAACCTCCTGTGTGATTTTTATTCAGTTTATCATATTCTGAAGGGGAATTCCAGAACAGGATTGAGAAAGAGCAGATACCTGTCTGTATAAAAAAGAATAAAATTATAAGAAGTGACAGGAAAACATGATATTTTTTTACAAAATTTGACTGGACTATTAGACAGTTTTATGAGAAAATATTGTAAGGTTGTTAAGGGTACCTTGACAACATTAAAGTAAATCTACACTTGAAAGGAGTTTTACAATGATTTATTCACGCGAAGTAGAAGAAATGTGTCCAGTGGCACAGGGCGTTCATCATGGGGCTGCTCCGATCCCGGAAGAAGCAAAATGGGTACAGGCAAAAGAAGTAAAGGATATTTCCGGCCTGACACACGGTGTTGGCTGGTGTGCTCCGCAGCAGGGTGCATGTAAGCTGACTCTGAACGTTAAAGAAGGTATCATCCAGGAAGCTCTTGTAGAGACTATCGGATGCTCCGGTATGACACATTCTGCAGCTATGGCTTCCGAGATCCTTCCGGGCCGTACTGTAATGGAAGCGCTGAACACAGACCTTGTTTGTGATGCAATTAATACAGCTATGAGAGAACTGTTCCTTCAGATCGTATACGGACGTTCCCAGTCTGCTTTCTCTGAGGACGGACTTCCGATCGGAGCAGGACTTGAGGACCTTGGAAAAGGACTTCGTTCCCAGGTTGGTACTATGTACGGAACTCTGAAAAAAGGACCTCGTTATCTGGAAATGGCAGAGGGTTATGTAACAGGTATCGCTCTTGATGAGGACAACGAGATCATCGGATATCAGTTCGTAAGCCTTGGAAAAATGACTGATTTCATCAAAAAAGGTGATGACCCGAATACTGCATGGGAAAAAGCAAAAGGTCAGTATGGCCGTGTTGACGATGCTGTTAAGATCATCGACCCGAGAAAAGAATAATTATTTTTAGATGAAAAAATCAGGAGGAAAAGTAAATGGCTTTATTTGAATCATACGAGAGACGAATTGACAAGATCAATTCTGTTTTAAACAGCTATGGAATCGCTTCTATCGAAGAGGCAGAAAAAATCACAAAAGATGCAGGTCTGAACGTTTACGACCAGATCAAAGGCATCCAGCCAATCTGCTTTGAGAACGCTTGCTGGGCATACATCGTAGGCGCAGCTATCGCTATCAAAAAAGGCTGCAAAAGAGCAGCTGATGCAGCAGCAGCTATTGGAGAAGGTCTTCAGGCTTTCTGTATCCCGGGCTCCGTTGCTGATACACGTAAAGTAGGTCTTGGCCATGGTAACCTTGGCAAAATGCTTCTTGAAGAGGAGACAGAGTGCTTTGCATTCCTTGCAGGCCATGAGTCTTTCGCAGCAGCTGAGGGTGCTATCGGTATCGCAGAAAAAGCAAACAAGGTTCGTCAGAAACCGCTTCGCGTTATCCTGAACGGTCTTGGAAAAGATGCTGCTCAGATCATTGCAAGAATCAACGGATTTACATATGTTGAGACAGAGTATGATCCATACACAAACGAAGTTAAGGAAGTATTCCGTAAATCCTATTCTGAGGGACTTCGTGCAAAGGTAAACTGCTACGGCGCTAACAGCGTTCCGGAAGGTGTTGCTATCATGTGGAAAGAGGGCGTAGACGTTTCCATTACAGGTAACTCCACCAACCCGACACGTTTCCAACATCCGGTTGCAGGTACCTACAAAAAGAGTGCCTGGAAAAAGGCAAAAAATACTTCTCCGTTGCTTCCGGCGGTGGTACAGGACGTACTCTTCATCCGGACAACATGGCAGCAGGTCCTGCTTCCTACGGTATGACAGATACACTTGGACGTATGCATTCTGACGCTCAGTTTGCAGGTTCCTCTTCCGTACCGGCTCACGTAGAGATGATGGGTCTGATCGGCGCAGGAAACAACCCGATGGTTGGTATGACTGTTGCTGTTGCCGTTTCCATCGAGGAAGCTGCTAAAGAGGGCAAATTCTAAGAAATGGCTTAAAATCAAGGTTTTTGAAGATGGTTGAACATCAATAAAAAACGTTGAAAACTGAGTATTAATACAATGCTTATACATTATTAATACAATGTTATCAGTATATTAAAAGCGGCATCCACAGAGGTGCCGCTTTTTCATAATAATCTATTTTTCGGCCATAACAGACATAAATTCTAAAACAGCCATAATAAGAGAATAGATTAAAAATATTACTAAAAATATAAGGAAAAGAAACAAAGGGTAGACAGGAAAAATCAGATCTATGATTTTTCTGTAATTTATATACATGAGTATTAAGAATATTACCGTTGCTACAAATAAAAAACTTGTTATTAGCTTGGCGTGAGGTATCCAAAACAGTTCTTTCTTTTTTTTAGTTCTGATATTATTTTTGTACATAAAAATCCCTCCCATTTATGAATTGTACCGGCTTTTGTAATTTGTCAAATTTAATCTTTGGTGAGAGGTAATAAGGTGTATGTATACTTTAATCTGTGAATTTATGATATCATATCAAATATGCAAAATCAATTGTTTTGACAGAAGCAGGAAACAGTAGAAGGAAACATTTCCACTGTGCAGAGGATTGACTTTCTTCGGAAGAACACCTTATAATATCTGAAAAAAGCAAGAGAGGAAAAATCATGAGTGAGATAAAAATCAGCGTAGCAGGTCCACAGGATGCCGAAGAATTACTGGAAATCTATGTTCCTTATGTGAGGGATACAGCAGTATCCTTTGAATATACTGTTCCTTCTCCGGAGGAATTCAGACAGCGGATCATTCATACGCTGGAAAAATACCCGTATTTAAAAGCAGAAAAGGATGGGGAGGTGGTCGGGTATGCCTATGCGGGCCCGCTTCATCCAAGAGCTGCTTATGCCTGGTCTGTGGAAACTTCTATTTATGTAAAAAAGGATAAAAAACATCTGGGTATTGGAAAGCTGCTTTATGATACGCTGGAAAAGATCTTGAAAGAGCAGAATATCCTCAGTGTCAATGCCTGTATTGCCTGGCTGGAAAAAGAGGACGAATATCTTACCGGAGACAGCGTAAGATTTCATGAGCATATGGGTTATCGTAAAGTGGCGGAGTTTCATAAATGCGCCTGTAAATTCGGACGCTGGTACAATATGGTCTGGATGGAAAAGCATATTGGAGTCCATTCAGATAATCCGGCAGAAATAAAAATATTTGACGAAGTCCGGGGGATGCTGAAATAGTGGGAACACAGAAGGTAAAAGGAAAATTAAATAATATAGAGTTTATCAGATTCTTTTTTGCAGCAGCAATTATATATTTTCATCTTCTTCATTCTTTTATGATGCCTTATACGGGAGAATCGGTGATTTATCAGAATCTTGCAGAACAGTCAAAGTACGCAAAATATATTGTGGAATGTTTTTTTATTATATCAGGATATTTTCTGTACCGCTCTTTACTGTCCCGGCCTGAACAGAAAACAACTGATTTTTTATGGAAAAAAATTGTCCGTCTGTGGCCGGTACTGGCAGTTTCTACGGTTTTTTCAGTTGTATTTCTTGAAGTTCCGGCAAGCGAGGGGATTTTAAATCTCTTCTTTTTGCAGTCTACAGGGCTTACAACAGGGTGGACCGGTCTGAACTGGTATGTTTCCGCCTTCTTTTTTGCAGAGGTTTTTTATTTTCTTTTACATAAAGCAATGAAAAACTCAGCGGGAATGAAGCTTTTGATATGCGTAATCGCGTATTTTGGCTATACGTTGAATATTATGACTACAGACGGCGGCTTTGGCAGAAAAGTTGTTTACGGAGTATTCAGCCTTGCTATGGCAAGGGCGGTTGCCGGCATAGGAACAGGCTATCTTCTGGGAGTTTTTTATGATTCCGTAAAAGAAAAATGGGAAAAACCAGAAGGAGATCTTTTGCACGAAAAAAAGAGAACCATAATGATCTCTTTCATAGAGCTGGGAAGCTTTTTGTTTCTTCTGACAGATTTTTTTGCAGGAAAAAATGCAGGGAAAAATCAGTTTTCTGTAGTGGTCTTCTTCTGTATATTTTTCCTCTGTATGCTCACAGAAAAGGGGCTTTTATCCAGAATCATCAGCAGGACAGGTTTCTGCAGACTGGGAAAATATTCCTATTCCATATATGTAATGCAGGAAGCTGCTTTTTATATTCTCAGCCATACACTGTGGAAAAATGCAGGATTTTTAAAGCGATGTCCGGCAGCTGCACTGGGACTGTCTGTTGTCCTGACCATTCTTTTTGGCGCAGGTATTTATTATCTGGTGGAAAGACCGATGCAAACAGCGGGAAAAATTAATTTTTCCTGCTGTTTGTAAATTTAGATGCAATTTCTACCAATTGGTGGGCTCTTGCTTCGAAAGAAAATTTTTCATGTATCAGAGTTTGTTGTTCAAGGACTGTTTGAGATATCTGGGAATAGTTATTTTCTATGTTATGAATGCAGTTTTTGAAATCTTGTCTGGTATGATAATACAGGATAGCGGTTGGGAATATTTTTTTTAATTCATCGCATTCATCGGAAATAACTGGAAGTCCACAGGCCAGCGCATCAAAAATCCGATTATTAATAAATTGCTTTTGCAGCATATCGTCCCAATGATCATTTAATGTTACTTTGGCTGAACGGTAGATATTGGGAAGTTCATAATTTTCTACAGAAGGCGATTCAAAAAGATCCATATGATCTTTGAGTATAGTATTCCAGCCACTTCCCCACATACGAAGCGGAATATTTTCATCAATGGCCCACATAACACAATTACGGGCTACACCTCTGGAATTCCCGATAAAAATATAGTCCCATTTTTTTTCCTGATGTTTATCTGCTGGAAAAAACAGCTCTGTATCAGTACATTGTAAAAGGGGAAAAACAGGTACTTTTACCTGATTTCTGATTATCTCAGCATAGTAATCAGAAGCAATACATACGACATCATAAAGATTGTATTCATCAATTGTAATCTTATCTGGATGACTGATGTTCCACATGATATAGAGCGCTGTTTTGTTACGGCGGTCAGGGCGGTAGAAATAGGTTCCTCTTAAAACAAGAACAACATCAGCGCCTTCTTCACATCCCCAGTCTTCTCGTGTATCAATAATAACAAAACAATTCAGACGCTCCAGGTACTTTTTCAGAGCTAATGCATAGGGATAATCACCCCACAGTACTTTATCTTTACCTTCTGGAGCAGGACATTTGATTACCCAGATTGGACGCCCGCCAGCAGAACGTTTATTTTCAGCCGACATTGTCTTCCATCTATCCCGGCGCTTAAGTTCCCAGTCAAGATGATCATTTATGGTTGATGCAATACGATTATGTTCGGTTGTGATATGGTGCAGGAGATTTTGAATATTATTTTGTTGTTGCTTTGTTATATGTGTTTCCAGAGAGGAGAGTTGCTGTATGATTTCGTCAAAAGATGCACTCTGATAGTTGGTTAATTGGTTGAATAGAGCAGATTGCTTTTCAATTTGATTTGTATAAGTACTTTCAAGGTCTTTAATTTTTGCGTCAACATAGGTTCTGCTGACCGGGACAAAGCGCCGGAGATATTTTTTTATTTTCATAAATTCCCTCATAAAATAAATGTTTGTAGTCTTTTGTATATCATAGCATGATGCTGCAAAAGATTCATGATAATTACGTGAATGTGAATGAAAATTAATTAATAGATAATAAGATTGTTTTATTATTGTGAGAAATAAAAACTGTTTGTAACAAAAATGTTACATTGGTTTGTAGTTAAACTTGATATTATGATTGTATCATGTTATACTTACGAAAAAATGTAATACAGAGGATTGATATGAATTATATACCACAAGCAGAAAATTGTATGAAAAAAGGCGGAAGGATTGAAACAATTGATATTGCAAAAGGGTTAGGGATATTATTTGTAGTGTGGTCTCATGCAAAAGGTCCTTTTACGCCGTATATGTATCAATTTCATATGCCGTTATTTTTTTTGATTTCAGGTTTCCTTTTTAACAGCAGAAATACTCCGGCTCAGTTTCTTGGCAAAAAGGTCAGATCTTTATATATTCCTTTTGTATTTTGGAATCTTTGCTCTCTTCTGATTACAACAGCTCTTCATATACAGGAGTTTTCAGATATCCATTTAGTTAAAAAAATACTTAAAATTATTCTTACATTAGACAAGGACGGCAAATTTATGGGAGCGACCTGGTTCTTGGGAGCTTTATTTGTTGTATCAGTAGTGTATAAATTAATGGATTATTATATGCCATCGGTAAAAGGGAAAAGTATATTTCTTGTGATTTTATTTGGATGTGTTGCAGCAACTGGTTTTTCAATTAATTTTCCATATTTATTGAGCAGGACATTGATTCTTTCTTTTTATTTTGCAATCGGACGGGCAGCTAAAGAGTACAAAGAAGTAATATATGTATATCATTCAGGTATTTTGGTTTGTTTTTCAATTATATTGTTTGCCATAATTGGCCATTATAATGCCATCAATATGGCGAAGAATACATATACTTATCCGTTTTTATTTGCGATAGGGGCATTGCTTGCATCATATGTGGTTATTTATGTTTCGGAAATTTTGCAAAAAAGAACCATATGGATAAAAAAAGCATTGATTGTAATGGGGGAAAACAGTATTTCAATTGTAATCTGGCAATTTGTTGTTTTTTGGATTATTGAGGCAGTACAATTTAAGTTGTTTGGGATTCCTTTCGTACAACTTTTTGAAAATTATCCACCATATAAAACCACGAACGGCTGGTGGATTGTATATTTGATTGTTGGAGCAGTTGCATCCATGCTGATTGGAGAAATTATTTCTGCAGTAAAGCAGGGAATTGGGCGTGTTACGAAAAAGATTTTAATGAAGCCATATAAGATGTAATATTCAGAAATTTTACTGGGAGGAAAATAGATAGTGCAGCATGAAAAAGAAATACCGGATGTTTCAATTATTATTCCTACATATAACGTGGAGAAATATATTGAACAGTGTTTGAAAAGTTTATTCGCTCAGAAATATAAAAATTTTGAGATAATCTGTGTAGATGATGGTTCTGATGATCAGACGGTTTTTATAATTAAAAAATATATGCGGTTGAATAAAAGAATTCGATTATATGAATTACCGCATTGTGGTAAAGCCGGTATTATGAGAAACCTGGGAATAGAAAAGGCAGAGGGAGAATACTGCCTTTTTCTTGATGGAGATGATTTTTTTGAACCTGAATTAGTTGGAGATACATTAAAAAGAATCAGGGAAGATAAAAGCGATATATGCCTTTTTGATGCACGCTTGTATTATGAGAAATCTGGCAATTTTATAGATGCAGGGCACATGTTAAAAAAGGAGTATGTTCCTCAGAAGATTCCGTTTGAAGGCAAAAGCTTTCCTTATATTTTCAATATCAGTACAGGCTGTCCGTGGACTAAATTATATCGGAAAAATTTTATAAAAGAAAATAATTTACAATTTATGGAAACGCATCGTTCAAATGATCTTTATTTTGTATGCATATCACTGGCAATGGCAAAACGAGTTACGATTCTTGAAGAAAAACTGGTTAATTATCGAAAATCATCAGGAAGCTTGCAGGCTAATAATGCCAACAGTCCGTGGGACTGGTATGAAGCATTGAAAGCGGTAAGGACAAAATTAATGGAACTGGGAATTTATGAAGATGTTGAGTACAGTTATAAAAATTATGTTCTTGATGTCAGTTTTTATAATTTGGAATCAATGGGAAATGCTCAGGTATTTTCTATGGTATATGAAAAAATAAAAAAAGAGATTTTTAAAGAATTAGGTATGGAAGAGTTAAAAAAAGAAGAGATTAATTCCTGGAATGAGAAGTACTATGAGCAATATCTTCAGTTAAAAGCATCCGGTGAAAAAGAATATTTATTTTACAGGATAAAAGAATTGAAAAAAGAAAATCAATATTGGATGGAGAGGGCAAGGAAAGCAGAACAGGATACTAAAAATAATATTATATATATTACAGCCAGGAATATATGGATTATGGCTAGAAGAATATTGAGAAAGAAAGGAAATTAAAAAAGCATAGTATTATGTGTTTCGATGAAAGTGTTGGCAACAGGAATGTTCTATGTTAAAATGTACATAGCTGAAATTGGAACAATTTTATGAGAGGAAAGAAAAATGACTGTAAAAGTATCTGTGATATTACCTGTATATAATGTTGAAAAATATTTGAAAGAATGTTTGGATTCTATATTAAATCAGACATTACAGGAAATAGAAGTGATTTGTGTTGACGATGGGTCAACAGACCGTTCTCTGGAGATTTTGCGAGAATATGAAAAAAAGGATAAAAGAGTTATTGTACTGACTCAGGAGAATAAAGGCGCAGGCGCTGCAAGAAATAAAGGACTTGCTATTGCAAAGGGCGAATATTTATCATTTTTAGATTCCGATGATTTTTTTGCTTCCGGAATGTTGGAGGAAGCTTATCGAAGATGTGTTGAGAAGAAAGCGCAGATTTGTGTTTATCAGGTTCTGCGCTATAATGAAAAAACAAAAGAAACCATATATGACAAGGGCTCATTTAAGAAAGAGAATGCACCCAGAAAAGATGTATTTTGTTATAAGGATATGCCGGATCATATATTAGATTCATTTCAAAACTGGGCATGGAATAAGCTGATTAGTCATGAGCTTGTAAAGAAATATCATATTAAATTTCAGGAGATTTTCAGAACAAATGATTTCCTTTTTGTGGCATCCTGCATGATGCTTGCGGACAGGATTACTCTTTTAGAAAAGAAATTGGTTTATTATCGGATTGGAATGTCAAATAATTGTCAGGCAACAAACTATAAATTCCCATTGGATTTTTTGACGGCATTTTATGCGGTAAAAGATTTTCTTGAAAAAAATAATTTTTATTCTGCTGTTGAACGCAGTTATGTGAATAAAGCTTTAGCAGGTTGTATTTATAATATGAATTCAATAGGAGATGTGCAGGCAAAAAAAGCTGTTTTTGATGAACTGAAAAAAGACGGATTTAAAAAGCTGGGAATTGAAGGGAAAAACGAGGAATATTTTTATAATTACAATAAGAATAACTATAAAATTTTTCGGGAGATTAGTATGAGTGATTTTGACGAGTTTATGATTAAAAACGGATCCAGAATGGAAAAGAGACAATTTTTACAAAACAAGTATCTTCAGGTGAAATCTGATATTCCCAAAGTGTCGATCGTGGTTCCTATTTATAACGTTGAAGACTATCTGGAAGAATGTCTGGAGAGTGTGGTCAGACAGACTTTGGAAGATATTGAAATTATATGTATTAATGATGGATCAACAGACAGATCAATGGAAATTCTTAAAACATATGCAGCCGCAGATGCCCGGATTATTGTTGTTGATAAAAAAAATGAGGGATATGGTATTGGGATGAATATTGGTCTGGACAAAGCTACCGGTGAATATGTGGGTATAGTAGAACCTGACGATTATGTACCGTTAAATATGTTTGAAGATCTTTATTTAAAAGCCAAAGAATATGAACTTGACTTTGTAAAGGCTGATTTTTATCGCTTTGTTACTGCTGCAAATGGAAATATGCAGCTGACCTACAATCATTTAACCGGAATGAAAGAAAAATATAATGTTGTTTTTAATCCCAGTATGGAGCCTGAAGCATTGACATATGTTATGAATACCTGGAGTGGAATATATAAAAATGAGTTTTTAAGAGAAAACCATATACGTCACCATGAAACCCCGGGTGCGTCTTTTCAGGATAATGGTTTTTGGATTCAGACGTTCTGTTATGCAAAACGTGCTATGATCTTAGATATACCATATTATATGAACAGAAGAGATAATCCAAATTCTTCAGTAAATAGTCCGGAAAAGGTTTACTGTATGAATGAAGAATATAAGTATATTAAAGAAATACTGTCAGGAAATACTGAATTGTGGAATAGATTTAAGTATTACTATACATGGAAAAAATTCAATAACTATATGTTACATTAAACAGAATAAACGTTAAATTTAAACATCAGTATATTCTTGATATTAGTCAGGAAATGAGGCAGGCAGAATCAGATCATGAATTGGATAAAAGCCTGTTTAGTGACATGAACCGAAAACGTCTTGATATGCTGATGGCAAATCCGGAAGCTTTCTATCATTTGGAATGTGTTAGTGGAACAACAAATCTGGAAAGACGTGTTGCTGAACTGGAAAATTCTACCACAATGAAAGTAGGGCGTATAGTAATGTACATTCCTATTAAGATCAAAAAATTTATCAGAAGAATGGGTAAAAAATAATTCAGATATTTTTACTGTCTGTAGAAAGGACAAGTGGCAGATCATGCAGAATAAATATGATTATTTAGTAGTTGGAGCCGGATTATATGGAGCTGTCTTTGCTCATGAAGCAAAAAAAGCCGGTAAATCAGTTTTAGTGATTGATAAGAGAGACAATATTGCAGGAAATGTATACACTGAAAAAATAGAAGGAATTCATGTTCATAAATATGGAGCGCATATTTTCCACACAAATAACAAAAAAGTATGGGAGTATGTCAATCAATTTGCTGAATTTAATCGTTTTACAAACAGTCCTGTAGCCAATTATCACGGCGAGTTATACTCTCTTCCGTTTAATATGTATACTTTTAATAAGATGTGGGGAGTGGTAACTCCGGAAGAGGCAGTTGCTAAAATTGAGGAACAGAAAAAAGAGGCAGGTATTACAAATCCTGAAAATCTTGAAGAGCAGGCAATTTCTCTTGTAGGCAAGGATATTTTTGAAAAGCTTATTAAAGGATATACAGAAAAACAGTGGGGACGCAGTTGTCGGGAACTTCCGGCTTTTATTATCAAGCGTCTTCCGGTTCGCCTGACATATGATAATAATTATTTTAATGCGCTTTATCAGGGCATTCCGATTGGTGGATATACCAAAATGGTTGATAATATGTTAAAAGGAATAGAAGTTCGACTTGGGGAGGATTATCTTCAGCAGAAGGATGAATATGATTCAATAGCAGACAGAGTAATTTATACAGGTGCAATCGATGCATATTTTAATTTTGCTATTGGTCATTTGGAATACCGTTCTGTACGATTTGACACAGAAGTTTTAGATAAGCCAAATTATCAGGGGAATGCGGCAGTGAATTATACGGACGTAGAAACACCGTGGACCAGAATCATTGAACATAAATGGTTTGAATTTGGAAAAGACGAACAGGGAAACGATTTACCGAAAACAGTTATCAGCCGTGAATATAGTTCTGAATGGAAACCGGGTGATGAACCATATTATCCTGTAAATGATGAGAAAAACAGCTCTCTCTATTCTGAATATAAAAAAATGGCTGATAAAGAAGATAAAGTTGTATTTGGCGGACGACTTGGAGAGTACAGATATTATGATATGGATGCTGTAATTGCATCTGCTTTGGACATGTGCGAAAAGGAGCTTGGAGTATAATGCTCTTTGGCTGAGAGAGGTAAATAAAATGAAACGTGTAATCACTTATGGAACTTTCGATTTGCTTCATTATGGGCACATCAATCTGTTGCGCCGTGCGAGACAGATGGGAGATTATTTGATTGTGGCCTTATCGACTGATGAATTTAACTGGAGAGAAAAACAAAAAAAATGTTATTTTTCCTACGAAAAACGTAAACAGTTGTTAGAGGCAATACGATATGTGGATTTGGTGATTCCAGAGGAAAGTTGGGCACAGAAACGTAAAGATGTAAAAGAGTACCATGTAGATACTTTTGTTATGGGGGATGACTGGCTTGGAAAATTTGATTTTTTAAAGGAAGAAGGATGCGAAGTTGTTTATTTACCACGGACACCTGAAATTTCCAGCAGTCAGATTAAAGAGGAACTTCACTCTAAAAAGGATATATGAAAGTGAACGAATTGACCGGGATTATATCCCGGTCAATTCGTTTAAAGAACCAAATCGGTATCCCATTTCTTCCCATTTGCTAAGAAGTTCGTCAAGAATTTCTGCATTTGTTGAAGATGTATTATGAAGAAGAACGATGGCACCAGGATGTATGCGGGAAAGCAATTTGTCAAAGGCTTCTTCTTTTGAAGGTTGCTGATCCTGAATCCAGTCTACATAAGCAAGGCTCCAGAAAAAAGTTGAGTATCCGAGGTTTTTGGCCATAGTTAGATTTTCCGTACTGTAAATTCCGCGAGGAGGACGATAAAGTTTAGGCATATCTTGATCGGTTATGTTCTTGTACAGTTGTTCGACCGAGGAAAGCTCATTTTGAAAAGCTTGTACAGAAGAAATTTTGGACATATCCGGATGAGTCATTGTGTGATTTCCGACCGTATGTCCTTCTGAAATCATGCGTTGAATAAGTTTGGGATTATCGGCTATAAAATTTCCGACTACAAAGAATGTGGCAGGACAGTTGTGTTTTTTTAATGCATCTAAAATAGCTGGGGTATTTCCGTTTTCATATCCGGCATCGAAAGTAAGATACAGAATTTTTGAGTCTGTATTTTGAGCATAGTAAGCATTATATTTTTTTAATTGTTCGATTGATGCGTTACCGGTAGGACGCTTCCCTTCTTCGTCAAAACCAAGACCCCAGTTTGTGGATTCTGAGGAGATGGCAGAGGAACTGGAATTTATAGAGGATGATGCTATTGACGGTACATGCTTGGGGAGCTTTTCAATCCGTGTGACGATTTTTCCTGTTCCTGCACCCAGGATAAAAGAGCCTGTCAGAATTACAGCAATTTGATATTTGAGAATAAATCTGGTAAGAGCATTCTGCTTTTTAAAAAACATATTTATAAAACTCCAGTACAAATATTTGATATTAATATATGATAGAAAAAGGATAATAGAATATAAAAAATCAAAATATAACGAAAATATGAAAGAAAGATGAAAATTATATTGAATTTCATATAGAACCTGATATAATCATAACCAGAGTAACAGAAACAGACAGTATGAAATAAGGAGTAATATATGAATCGGAAGCTTTGTAAGTGGAAAGGTATATTTTTTTGCTTATGTTATTTTTTTTGTTGTTTGGTGGAAATAAGCAGGTTTCTGCTGCATCGGCAAAGTGTAAAGTAGTATTTGCTAATGCCCGGGGGGTAGTGTCAACGCCAACGTATAAAAGTTGGGAGAGGACAGTAAAACCAGGACAGTGGATTAATCTTCCGGAGTATTCATGGTCCGGATACAGATGTTATTGGGAAGAGAAGTCGGGTAATACGGTAAAAAGATATAGTCCCGGGGCAAGATATAAGGTGACAAAGAATACAAAATTCTGTCTGCATAGATATGAACTGTATGATGTAAAATTTTACAGTGAAGATGGGAAAAAAGAACATAAAGATTTAAGAAAACAGGCGATTAAAGGTGAAAATATAACACTGCCGTCAGTGCCCCATTCGTCAACAACAATGGGACTGGGATGGTCGACTACAGCGAATGCTAAAACGTATCAAAAACCGGGAACAAAAATTAAAATAAATGGGGACATGAAGTTTTACTCAAAAACTCAGACAATCACTAGTGTAAACTTGTATAAATATGATGGCAAATTCTGGAAATCAGTACCTACCAATACAGGAAGTACGCCAGTATTTCCATCAGTAAATTTAGGAAGCATCAATATGTGCCTTGGGTGGTCTAAGACAATGGGAAAAAATTCCAGACCAGAGTATTATGCCGGAGACAGAATCCCTACAAAAACAGGTAATTATTATATGGTAAAATTTGGACCTGAGGATGACAAAGCACCTTCTTATATACGAACTCCGGAAGGATATGATATGGTTTACTTTGTTGGAGATTCCAGAACTATTGGACTTCAATGGGGACTGGGATCAAGAAAACCATCTAATGTGGATTTTGTAGCTGATAGCGGTGAAGGTCTGGAGTGGTTTGAAAGACGAGATGATACAGGAGGATATAAAAACCTTTATAGGAAAGTGCGTAAAATATTTGAAAATTCCGGAGGAAGAGCCAGACAGGCGGTAATAATTAATCTTGGAGTAAACGATCTTTGGAATTCGTCTTCATATATAGATTATATGAGACGTGTATCTCAACAGTTAAGAGGCGAGTTTAGATGCGATATGTACTATATGTCAGTAAATCCTGTAAACAGTGCCATGATCAAAGCATATGGAGGTACATATAGAACAGAAGCTCAAGTAGCTGCATTTAATAAAAGTATACGTATGTCATTGTGTAGTGGAAGCAATAACTATTTTACGTATATTGATGCTTGTACGGCACTTCAGAAGTATGGATGGATCAGTAACTTTCAGAATAAAGGAATATATGACGGTGTGCATTATTCTTATCAAACCTATCTCAGAATTTATGATTATTGTATAAGGAATTTGAGGAGATAAAAAGCAAAATGGCAGAGTAGAAACTCTGAGACCATTTCAAGCTTTGTGTACACAGAAAATTGATATAAGATATGCCATTAGTTATTGAGGGGCTATCGGGAAATAGATAGTTCCAAACAGGGGCAGATTTGACTATGCGAGTACAATCCTGCCTCATACTTTTCCATAAAAAGAGAAAAAAGATGGCTAATGACAACCGTCTCCTCTCCGTTCCATGTTATAATGGAACTATGCTAAAATAAAATTATTAATCACATCTATTTATGGATTGACAACAGTAAAAAAATAAAGTAAACTAAAGTTAGTTGAAGCTAATTCGAAGAGGCCTATGTTTAGATAATGGGATAGGTTTATAAAACTGTAAAAACGTACATCGGATGTTTTTAATGAAAGCAAGGTGTACATATTTTTTACACGTGAATTAGCAAAAACTAACTTATGATAAAAACTTACGGAGGAGAGTAGATTCATTTTCAGAAAAGATGTTTAAGGAGAAGTGAAAGAAAATGTCAGAGGAAATGTTAGTATGCTATTGTTCGCCTACATTAGCTGGGCTGAAAACAGGAAGTCTTTTTTCATGCCCTTATAGTTCTCAAAAGATGATCATAAAAGAAATACGTGAATTTAATCAAAAATTGACACAAAAAGGAATCCGTATTATCCCGGTTCACATATCAGACAAACGGGCGTTAATTTATGTCTATCGTCCGGAAAAGTTAAAAGAAGATTTTTCTGATGAGACAACTCAGATCATATTGAAATGCAAGGGATATGATTGTACGAACCCATCACAGTGCATCTGCAGATTGATCCAAAAACTGCAGAGTGCCCCGGATTTTCCACATGAAATAGGTTTATTCTTAGGATATCCGGCAGAGGATGTAAAAGGATTTATTGAGAATAAGGCAGCCTGCAGCAAATGTTCCGGGTGTTGGAAGGTATACGGGGATGAACAGGCCGCGAGGATCCTGTTTAAAAAATATAAAAAATGCACAGAAATTTATTGCAGGAAATGGAAAAGTGGCGTGGCTGTTGAACAGCTCACGATTACTATATAATCACAAACTTCAGAAAGGAAGATAAAAATCATGAGTAAAATTGCAGTAGTTTATTGGAGCGGCACAGGAAATACGGAAGCCATGGCAAAGGCAGTACTGGAGGGGGCGAAGGAGAAGGGGGCAGAGGCTGTATTATTAGCTCCGGATGAATTCGATGTTTCCATAATGGAGTCTTATGATGCAATCGCTTTTGGGTGCCCGGCAATGGGAGCTGAGGTATTGGAAGAAGACGAATTTGAACCGATGTTTGCTTCCTGTGAATCAAAACTTTCAGGAAAAAGAATTGCACTATTTGGTTCTTATGGCTGGGGAGACGGAGAGTGGATGAGAGACTGGGAGACAAGATGTAAAGAGGCGGGAGCTGTCTTAATTTGCGAAAGCGTGATTTGCAATGAAATGCCCGATGATGAGGGGATTCAATCCTGCAAAGCGTTGGGTGAAAATCTGGGTCAATAAATATTGGGGGAATGCTGCGAGAAAAGATTTTAATCAGTTTACAGCGGCATTCCCATAATACGATTTATAAGGTAACCGATGATTAAGAATGGCTGATTTTGTAGATATCTGTTATCGGAGTGTTTAATGAATATATTAAAATGGGAGGTTGGGTATGAGTGTTGTTATTATAGGTGGACATGATAGAATGGTCTGTCAGTATAAACAAATTTGTAAGAGATTAATTGTAAGGAAAAAATTTTACACAGATGTCTGCAACCTTAGATAAACAAATTGGGGATCCGGAACTGATCGTACTGTTCACAAATACGGTTTCCCATAAAATGGCCCGGTGTACAGTGGAGGAGACGGAACGCTGCAGTGAGATGCCATACAAGTAGTAAAATGCGTTACGGGAGATTCTTGGAAGTATCTGTATGTAGCGAAATTTGTTTTTTATTGGCAAAGAACAGATATTGTTTTGGTGAGTTTATAGAGGTATAGGTTATGTCTTTTTTTCAAAATACTTGTAAGCCAAAAGAAATCGGCGGCAAAATTATGGTTCATATGATGAACACCGGTCATTCATCTATGGCTGAATGGGGATTTACACATATGGAAATTCAAAGCGATGACGTATGTTTGGATATTGGATGCGGCGGTGGGGCAAATGTCAGAAAGTTATTAGAAAAAAGTCCGTATGGCAGAGTGACTGGCATTGATTATTCAGAAATCAGTGTAGAAAAAACCAGGAAAATCAATAAAGCAGGGATAGAAAGTAAGCGTTGTGAAATCCTGCAGGGCGATGTCATGAAGCTCCCTTTCAGAGATGAGATTTTTGATGTAATTACAGCGTTTGAAACAATATATTTTTGGCCGGATATCTGTGAGGCTTTTAAGCAGGTGTATAAAATTCTGAAAGTTGGAGGAACTTTTATGATCTGCAATGAATCAAATGGTGAAAATCCAAGGGATGAAAAGTGGACGAATAGAATACAGGGTATGAAAATTTACAATTCTGAGCAAATAAAAAAGTTTTTAGAGGATGCTGGTTTTACAGACGTGAAAGTAGATAAAACGAAAAAAGGGTGGATTTGTGTGGTGGTGAAAAAGTTATGAAAAACAAAAGAAAACGGTGGTATTTATTGTGGTTTGTAGGATCGCTGATATGGATGACGAATTTTTTGACAGTTTCGGAAAATACGGACTTGATTTTTTGGGTGAGCATGCAACTTTTAACCGCAATACTCTTCTTTGCTGCAGGCATTGTTGGGTATATTTCATATGAAAAACACGATAGAGATCAATAATGCAATTCTAAATATGGAGAATGAAAAGATTATATGAAAAAACCGGGAAAGTCTAAAATTCCCGGTTTTAAAATGCTAATTAGCCTGCAGTAGGAAAAATTTATTCGATATGCTTTTTGATTGCTTCAAAGCTTTCAGACTGATGACATGTTCTATCTTGCATGCATCCTGTGAGGCAATATCTGGATCAACCCCCAGATGTTCCAGCCAGGAAGAAAGAAGAACATGGCGTTCATAAATCTGTGTAGCTATTTCTTTTCCGGACTCAGTTAAATTGATATATCCTTCCGGAGATACTGTGATATGTCCGCTTGTGCGCAGCTCTTCATAGCTACACTTACGCTGGGCTTTTTAAAATCTAATTCTGTAGCGATGTCCACAGAACGAACAACAGGACGTTTTTTGCTCAATATTAAAATAGTTTCCAGATAGTTTTCACCAGACGGATTTATATACATAGATTGTCACCTCTTATATCATTCAGAATCTTTTATAAAAATTGTATAGTTATTGTATCATAATTCGTGGTATTCAGCCAGATATATTTATAAAATAAAATAGCAATAAAATACTATAAATAATTATTGACAACTTACAGGAATTAGAATATACTAACAATATCAAATGAGAAAAATATTTAAGCATAATTGTAAAAATTGCCATAAGGAGCGAGAGGATATGAATTTAATAAAAGCCAAAGAAGGGGAAGAATATATCATTAAGGAAATTTTGACAGATGATGAAGAACTGACATCTTTTCTGTTTTCTCTTGGCTGTTACAGTGGTGAACCAATTACAGTGGTTTCTCATCTGAAGGGTGGCTGTGTAGTCTCCATTAAGGATGGGCGTTATAATATTGATACTGATCTGGCGAAAGCCATTTCAATATAATAAAAATGGTGGTTTTCACTATTTTTTTTACACAGCAGTTAGTATACACTAATGAAAATAAGATGTGTATAACAAAGGTATCAAAAGGAGGAGAATTATGAGGATTGCTTTTGCAGGGAATCCAAACAGTGGAAAGACGACCATGTACAATGCACTTACCGGCAGGAATGAACATGTCGGGAACTGGGCAGGTGTTACGGTCGAAAGAAAAGAAAGTCCGATCAGGAAAGGTTATTATGACGGAACGGAGGAGTTGGTTGCGGTAGATTTGCCGGGCGCTTATTCTATGTCTCCTTTTACATCGGAAGAAAGCATTACCAGCGGATACGTCAAGAATGAGAATCCGGATGTGATCATCAATATCGTAGATGCTACGAATCTGAGCAGAAGCCTGTTTTTTACCACACAGCTTCTGGAACTTGGGATTCCAGTAGTTGTCGCACTAAATAAGAGTGATATCGTTAATAAGAAACAGACAAAAATTGACGAGAAGATTCTGTCTGAAAAGCTGGGCTGTCCGGTGATCAAGACGATTTCCACTTCTTCCGGACATGAAGGACTCAAAGAGACTGTAAATGCTGCGGCTGCATTAAGAGGAAAAGGTCAGAAAGCACCTTATGTGCAGGCGGATATTGATTTTAAAGATAAAACAGCAGTAGAAGCGGCTGACAGAAAGCGTTTTGAGTTTGTAAATGGAATCGTAAAGCAGGTAGAAAAGAGAAAAGTTTTTACAAAGGATAAAAACGTGCAGGATAAGATTGACAGTATCATCACACATAAGATTATCGGGATACCGATTTTCGCAGCAGTTATCTTTCTTGTATTCTACATATCTCAGACAACACTTGGTACATGGATCGCGGATTGGCTAGTGGCATGGATCGAGACTTTTCAGGGATGGGTCGGCGGACTGATGGAAAATGCAAACCCGCTTCTGTATGCACTCCTTGTAGATGGTATCATCGGTGGCGTTGGCGCAGTTGTCGGTTTCCTTCCGCTTGTTATGGTCATGTATTTCCTGATCGCACTGCTGGAAGACTGCGGATACATGGCGAGAGCTACAGTAGTTCTGGATCCGATCTTCAAGAGAGTAGGGCTTTCGGGAAAATCCGTTATTCCGATGGTCATCGGTACCGGATGTGCGATTCCGGGTGTTATGTCTTGCCGTACGATTCGTAATGAAAGAGAGCGCCGTACCACAGCGATGCTTACACCATTTATGCCATGTGGGGCAAAAATCCCAGTGATTGCTCTGTTTGCAGGTGCATTCTTTGCGGACGCATGGTGGGTTTCAGCAACCATGTATCTGGTGGGTATTCTCTTAGTTTTGCTTGGAGCTTTACTTGTGAAAAAGATTACAGGACAAAAATACAGAAAATCTTTTTTTATCATTGAACTCCCGGAATACAAACTTCCAAGTTTGAAAAGAGCATGCGGCTCTATGCTGGAACGTGGAAAAGCATATATCGTAAAAGCAGGAACGATTATTCTGGTATGTAATACGATTGTACAGATCATGCAGAGTTTTAACTGGCAGTTCCGGCTTGTGGAAGAAGGTGCGGAAGGAACATCTATTCTGGCATCCATTGCCCATCCGTTTGCAATTTTGTTCATACCGCTTGGATTTGGAGTGTGGCAGCTTGCAGCAGCGGCAGTAACAGGTTTTATCGCAAAAGAAAACGTAGTTGGTACGCTTGCCGTAGTTTATGGTATCACAAACTTAATAGATACAGATGAGCTGGCGTTGGTTGGAAGTGGAAATGAAGTAGCAACTGTTATGGGACTGACAAAGGTAGCAGCTCTTGCTTATTTGATGTTTAACCTTTACACACCACCATGTTTTGCAGCTCTTGGAGCGATGAATTCAGAAATGAAGAGTGGAAAATGGCTGCTTGGAGGAATCTGTCTCCAGCTTGCAACAGGGTATACCGTAGCTTTCGGTATATATCAGATTGGTACATTGATCACAACAGGATCTCTTGGCACCGCATTTGTTCCAGGTCTCATTGCAGTTATTGTATTTGCTTTGATTATTCTCTGGAGAATCCGCAAGTCGGATAAAGAATTTGCTTCGGAATACAGCTTACATTCTGTAAGATCATAGGAGTCAAAAGTGATAAACATACGGTGGACAGAGGAGAGATGCTTTGTCCGCCGTTTTCATTAGGGAAAGGATGTGGTGTGATCTATGGAAAATATTATTGCGGTTCTTGTTCTAGCTGTTCTGATTGGATGTGCAGCTGCGTATCTGGTCAGGGCAAAAAGAAGCGGAGTAAAATGTGTCGGTTGCCCGGCAGGAGGGAACTGCTCCAGCAGACATAAAAAGAAAAAGAAGAAACTGACGGGGGCTGTAATTGCGAAAAAAACTATCATTATCTCAGGAATGCATTGTGCGCATTGTGTACAAAGCGTGACAGACAGCCTGAACCGGATTGATGGAGTCTCTGCCAGAGTAGATCTTAATAAAAGTTGTGCGGAAATATTCCTTGACCGTGAGGTAGGGGAAGATATCCTAATCAGTGCAGTGGAAAAAGAAGGGTTTTCAGTTGAGTCTATTCAAAGCTAGACCGTGATATTTCATATGGGAGAAAACGGGGATGAACAGCGAAAAAGAAAGCATTATTATAAAACTGAAAGAAAATGGCTGCAGAATCACGAAGCAGCGGAAGTTGATTTTAGATATTATCCTGGAAAACAGGTGTTCCAGCTGCAAGGAAATCTATGCTCAGGCGGCAAAACTCGATCACAGCATTGGGATGGCAACCGTTTACCGTTTGGTAAAGGAATTGGAGCGCATTGGAGTGCTTAGCAGAGAAATTGTATATAAATAGACAAAGAAAATGACAAAATTTATCAATAAGGACTGTTAGACTTGACTATCTTAAATGGAAATTGTTACTATGAAAAAATCAGCAGAGTCTTATAGAAAAGGAAGTGATGTGGTTGTGAAACAACATAGGTTTTGGGCGTGGGCGTCTGTCTTTTGCTTTTTGATGGTATTCTATACAGGCTATAAACACAAATGATCAGGAGGTACATAGGATGTTTAGTGATTCTACTTTGAAAAAAATCGGATGTTTTGCAGGAGGAGTCGTATTTGGGACTGCGGGTGTAAAGCTCCTTTCCAGTAAGGACGCAAAAAAGGTATATACAAACTGTACTGCGGCTGTGCTGAGGGCAAAAGACTGCGTTATGAAGACTGTTACAACAGTGCAGGAGAATGCAGAGGATATCCTTGCAGAAGCACAACAGATCAATGAAAAGCGTGCGCAGGAAGAGGCAATGCAGGTGCAGGAAGATGATGTTCAGGAGGATGGTGCGTCTGAACAGGAAGAAAACGAATAGGTAAAAGATGAAATTTCTTATCAAGCATGAAGTACAGGGCCGTCTCCGTATCCATGTTATCCGCAACCGGATGACATGTGCGGAGGCGGATGTTCTTTGCTGGGTCCTTGAAAAACAGAAAAATGTTGTAAAGGTCAAAGTATATGAGCGCACCGCAGATGCTGTGATCTATTATACAGGGGACAGGGAAGAACTGATCCATGGATAAAACAGTTTCATTTTGAGAAAGCAGATGTTCCGGATAATGTAATCTCAAGCTCCGGGCGTGATTTAAATTCTGCATACAGGGAAAAACTGATCACAAAAACATTACTCCATTATGGAGGGAAATTGCTCTTACCCAATCCGGTGAGAAAAACATGGCTGACTTTGAAAGCACTTCAATATATCGGAAAAGGGATCCGGTGCCTTGCAAGAATGAAAATAGAAGTTCCGGTATTAGATGCAACAGCAATTGGTGTGTCCGTACTGAGGGGAGATTTTAAAACGGCCGGTTCTGTCATGTTTCTGCTGGGAATCGGAGAATTGCTGGAGGAATGGACCCATAAGAAATCCGTAGGGGATCTGGCACGTAGCATGTCTCTAAATATCAAAAAAGTGTGGTTGAAAAGAGACGAGCAGGAGATTTTAGTTCCGGTCTCGGATATCCTGCCGGGTGACAGGGTGATCATACATATGGGCAATGTGATTCCGTTTGATGGAGAAGTGTCTTGCGGAGAAGGTATGGTAAACCAGGCATCTTTGACCGGAGAATCTCTTCCGGTACGAAGATGCGAGGGACAGTCCGTATATGCGGGAACTGTTTTGGAGGAAGGCGAATTGGAAATCGTAGTCAGAGCTGTATCAGGCTCTACCCGGTTTGAGAAGATTGTAACAATGATCGAAGATTCAGAGAAACTGAAATCAAATCTGGAAAGCAAGGCAGAACATCTGGCGGACCGTCTGGTGCCTTATACTCTGGTTGGAACAGCTATCGTCGGTCTGCTGACACGAAATGTTACAAAAGCGCTCTCAGTTCTTATGGTGGATTTTTCCTGTGCATTGAAGCTGGCTATGCCGATTGCAGTCCTTTCTGCAATACGGGAAGCAGGACAGAATGGAATTACCGTAAAGGGTGGGAAGTATCTGGAGGCTGTGGCAGAAGCAGATATCGTCGTATTTGATAAGACCGGTACGCTGACAAAGGCGAAACCAATCGTAAAAGAAGTCATTGTGTTTGGTGATTATCCGGAACCGGAAGCACTGCGGATTGCTGCTTGTCTGGAAGAACATTTTCCACACTCCATGGCAAAAGCCGTCGTGGATGCTGCAAAAAGAAGAAGTTTGTATCATGAGGAGATGCATTCCAAAGTAGAATATATTGTTGCCCACGGTATTTCCTCCTATATAGAAGGGAAGAAAACAGTCATCGGCAGCAGCCATTTTGTGTTTGAGGATGAAAAGTGTCGGATTCGTCCGGAATATCAGGAGCGGTTCGATACGCTTCCAGGAGAATATTCTCATCTGTTTCTTGCCATTGACGGAGAACTGGTTGCAGTAATCTGTATCGAAGATCCTCTCAGGGAAGAAGCCGGGGAGATGGTAAGGCTTTTGAAAGAAGAAGGTATTTCCAAGATTGTTATGATGACAGGAGATAGTGAACGTACTGCAGTATCCATTGCGAAACGAGTGGGAGTGGATGAATATTATTCCGAAGTGCTTCCGGAAGACAAGGCAGACTTCATTGAAAGAGAGAAAGCCGCAGGAAGAAAAGTAGTGATGATTGGTGACGGAATCAATGATTCGCCAGCTCTTTCAGCTGCAGATGCGGGAATTGCAATCAGCGATGGAGCAGAACTTGCGCGAGAGATCGCAGATATAACCATTGCAGCAGAAGATTTGAGGGAGATTGTTATACTAAAGCGCTTGTCAAATGCCATGATTAATCGTATCCAGGGGAATTATAGGGGAGTCGTTGGAATTAATGCAGCATTGATCGCACTTGGAGTGGCTGGCATAATCCGACCGACAACTTCTGCATTGCTACATAATACTTCTACTCTGGCCATCAGTTTGAAGAGTATGGGAAATTTATTGCCGACCAATTAATATAAAATATTCATATCGTTATAATTTTTAATGTCTGAATAGTTTGATTTGTAGACTATTCAGATATTTTTATAGAACTCAATAATTGTTGTCTAACTACAGAATTTGCAGATATATTTCCGCAAACAAACGGAGATATTTTGGCATATATCATATTAGTCTGGATAAAATTCCCGACGGCCGGCATCAATCAGGGCCTGTCGTTCCATGTGGAGCCTGACTGCAAATCAGTGCGAAAATAGGCGGTTTTGCAGGATTTCAGGGATAAAGCGCAGTCTGTTTGCCACCCATTTGCCACCCGAAAAAATGAAATGAACAAAAAATGAAGAAAAGCGGTTGAATACTCTGAACTAAATCGGAATGTCCAACCGCTTTTTTATTTACTAGGGATTGACCGCAGTGATGTAATTTTTTCCTCCCCCCTTAATTTTGAAGGACAGGAGAAAATGATTTACGGATGATAATATCTCAGCACGTGTTCTGGGTATTTCTGATCGCCGTAATCCCATGGGCCGGCAGTCTCATAAAAAGGATCGTTCTCAGACCGCGCAGTTTCGCCGCTGGCCATTTTGGCAAAAGCCTCTGAAGTTTTTTCAGACCAGGAGGTGATACCGTTCTTTTCCAGGTAGGAGAAGTAAACGTCTGCGCCGAAATTATAAGCCTGAAGGGCAAGGCGGATTCTGTCCATATCAGTGGGGCTGGATACGCCTGCTTTTTCCATTGCATATTTCAGTTCCTGGATTCCACATTCAATGGAGTAGGAAGTATCGGTGATCCCATTTGGAACCTGGGGGTATTTTTTATTGTACGCGCCCTCAGAGGACTGAAGAACGTCAGGACCGCAGCCGGAGCTTTCCTGCATCATCAGAGCAAGAATCAGATCTGTATAATCAGACATTCCGTATTCTGCGGCAATAGTCTCCACATCCTGACGGTAGGCTTCACAGGCAGAGTTAATAGTAAGTATCTCTGACGGCTGCTGCCGGAACCGTATCATCCCGCCTGTAACAGCAAGCAGAAGAATGATCAATGCCGCGGCAAGAAACAGTTTCTGCTTTCGTACCTGTTTTTGTCTCAAGCGCTTTCTGCGGCGTGCGCGAAGCTCCCGGTGGGAGCTGGAGTCTGTTTTCTGGCGGCGCGAAGCTCCGGGATTTTTAACAGAAGCGCTTTTTTTACTGGCAATAGAGGCTTTGTTATTGGAGACTCTGTTTTGGAATCTTGCAGAAGATACGTTGTCTGAGGAGACAGAGCTGCTTTCTTTCTGCCTTGCAGGCAATCTGTTCTGTTGTATTTTTAAAGTTTCTTTATCTGATGTATTCATAGCATTATTGTATCGGGAAAACCCTGTTTTGAAAAGAAAAGAATTATTATGAAAGTCTTAAAAATTGGTGAACACCACATAGAAAATTGAAAATAGCAAAGGTCTATGGTATGATTTGGAGGAAGTATCGCACTCAGATCTGAATCATCAATGAATATATAAAGTTAAGAGATTTTTATGTATACTGATTTGTAAGCTATTGCAGAATGAAAAGACTGGTGGGTCATATAAAAACATACACCGGGCTTATCCTTTTAACTATCAATGAGCAAATTTAAAAAGCAGTAAAATCCTCGCTGATTTGTCTTTCTGAGAGGCAAATATAGAGGCAAAAAATTCTTTTTTGTCCGTATATTACGGATTTCACTGTGTGAAACTTGATATTTGGTCATTTACAGACAATGAGATATGATAAAACAACATAGAGGTGACAGACAGGCTGTGCCGGTAAAAATATGTAGTTTTTAACAGGGCAGCCGGAAAGAAAAGGTGAAAAGTATGAAAAACAGATTCTGGCTTCTGCTGTTATCAGCGGTTTTGGTTTTCAGGGGAACTGCTGTTTATGCGGATGTGGCAGATTATCAGACAGTGACGCAGGAAGAACAGAAAGAAAATAAAACCATACAGACTTTTGAGACAGACGATGGACAGGGCAATTCTGTAAAAGTCGCAGCGTGCAGCGACATACTTTATGTGACAGCCAAGGCAGCAGCCCTCCGGTCAGTACCCGGTGATGAAGGAGAGGCTCTTGCAGAGGTCGGCCTTGGGGATGAAGTTTCCAGAAGCGCTGTGTGCGACAATAACTGGAGTAAAGTTTCTGTGGAAAAAAACGGGAATAAGGTGATCGGTTACATACAGAATCAGATGCTCAGTGCTGATATTCAGATTCAGCCGGAGAACGATCAGGTAGAGGTAAAAGCAGACAGCAGTATTCTTGATTATCCGGGGAGAAAAGACGGAGAAGTAGTGGGAGAAGTGCTGGAGCTTGATCAGGTAAAGCGCACAGGAACCGTAAATGAAGTGTGGAGCAGAATTTCCTATGTGGACGAAAACGGAGCGGAGCAGACCGGGTATATCCCTACCAGCGCTCTGGATCTTCCGGAAACGATACAGACGGCAGATGCCGGAATTGATAAAAAGCTGGATGCAGGAACTCTTTCAGAAAGCAGCGGAGAAGGTGTTTTTGCAGAAGCAGTGGAGGCAGGCGGAAGTGTCAGTGAAGTCAATGGAGTACAGGTGGGAACTCCGGTTGCAGCATCCTCAGATGCGAACCTGAAACCACTGGGAACTTTCCGCATCACACATTACTGTCCATGCAGCATCTGTTGCGGTCCGTGGGCCAATGGAATCACGTCTACAGGTGTAACCGCAACTACCAACCACACAATAGCAGTAGACCCGTCCCAGATCCCTTATGGCAGTCAGGTAGTGATAAACGGACAGATATATGTGGCAGAGGACTGTGGAGGCGCCATTAAGACAAACTGTATTGATATTTATGTGGCAACCCATGAGGAAGGCGAGGCAAAGGGTGTCTATTATACGGATGTATACCTGATCCAGTAAATACAGAATGCAGTTTCTTTTCCATGCTCTGACAGTAAAGAATCCGGGCACATTTCAGCCTAGACCCGGGTATGCTGGCAGATGATTCTGGCAACTTCTTCTGCGCTTTCCTTCTGGCCGTTTTCTTCCCACTTCAGGAAGGTGTTCAGCAGACCGCCTGCATAGTAATAAATATCATATAAAGACTGAACAGTTTCTTTTGGCAGATAGGAAAGCATAAATTCATTGATTCCGTCCATGAGAATAGAATGAAGCCCGTTTTGTGTCATAGTCAGAAAAAAGGTTTTGTACTGATCAAAGAATTTAAGCGAAAAAACAACATGAGAATACTCCTGGTAATTTCCAAGCCCGGGAGTATTTTTTCGTGCCTTTAAATAGTCTGCAACGATTTCTTTCATATAATCAGTAAGCGCTTCCTGAACAGAATCGTAGTAATAATAAAATGTCATGCGGGACACTCCGGATCTTTTCGCAATTGCAGAAACATTTACACCGTTCATCCCTTTGTCCTGCATAAGCTCAATAATGGCTTCTCCAATACACATCCGGGTAAAAAGAGAGCGTTCTGTTTTTTGAGCGGTTTTGTATCCGTTTCCGGAGCAAGCAGTATTTTTCATATAATTTCCTCGTATTATGCCTGTTTCTATAAAATTATAAATGAGCAGATATCGAATTTTGCACAACAGGATCCGTAATATACGGACATAAAAGAAATATTAAGCTTTCTATGTGCATCTTATAAAGACAAATTTGTGATGATTTTGTGCACGTTTTCAAATTTGTTCATTTATAGTAATAAAAAATAAATCCGGATTTTTGTACAACAATATCCGCAGCACACGGACAGAAAAAACTGTGTACAGATATCAAACAGAAGATATCTTTGGACAAACTTTTAAATTTGTTTATTTATAGTTTGTCTGATGGTTTCCTTACAAAAAGAAACATTTTGTAAATTGTATCATGTACCGAGATAGAATACAATGACAGGTATTGACAAAAATACAGAATTAGGAGAAATGGTACAATGACAAGATTTATTGCGGATTCCTGCAGTGATATGCTTCAGATGGAAGGCGTGGATTTTGTGGCGGTTCCGCTTACGATTTCTACAGATGTAAAGGATTATGTGGATGATGAAAATTTAGATGTAAAAGGGATGACAGAGGATCTGGCAGGCTATAAAGGAAAATCATGTACAGCCTGTCCCGGAGTGGAAAGCTGGCTGAAGGCATTTGAAGGGGCTGATGTTATTTATGTGGGAACAATGACAAGTACCCTTTCCGGAACTTATAATTCAGCTCTGGTGGCAAAGGAGATGTATCAGCAGTCACATCCGGAAGCCAGGATCCATGTTTTTGATACACTGAGCGCAGGACCGGAGTTGAGACTTCTTATGGAAAAGCTGACAGAGCTGGACAGAGAAGGAAAAAACTTTGAAGAAGTAGTACGGCTGGGATGCGAATATATGAAAAGAACCAGACTGTTTTTTGCACTGAAATCCTTGCACAATCTTGCGCAGAATGGAAGAGTGAGCAAAGTGGTTGCCGCAGCCGCAGGGGTACTGGGAATCAGTGTTTTTGGAACAGCCAGCCAGGAGGGAACCCTGGAGCCTTCTGCAAAATGCAGAGGAAGAAAAAAGGTAGTGGAAGAATTTCTCAATGAGATCACAAAAACAGGATTTCAGAAGGGCAGGATCCGGATCAGCCATGTAGATAATCTTTCCCTTGCAGAAAAGATCAGAGATTTGATTCTGGAGCGCTTTCCTCAGGCAGAGATCCTTGTATATGAAGCCAGAGGACTTTGCAGCTATTATGCAGAGAGCGGAGGCGTTCTCGTAGGAGTGGAAGGAAATCTGTAAAAAAATAATCTGAGCTGAGCAGAGATTCTGAAGCTCTTTTTCGGAAACAAAAAGACTGATAAACAGTGTTCTTATGATGGAAACATTGCTTATCAGTCTCTTTTTATGTATTTTGGAAAAGTATTATATGACTATTCAGGCGTTTTTCAGAGCTTTTTCAAGATCAGCAAGAATATCATCAATATGTTCAATTCCCACAGACAGTCGGATCATTCCCGGAGAAACACCGGCCTCCCGCAGCTGTTCATCATTCATCTGACGGTGAGTGTGGCTTGCAGGATGAAGAACCATAGTCTTGGAGGCAGCAACATGAGTACAGATATTGGCAAGTTCCAGGCTGTCCATGAAACGGACTGCTGCCTCGCGTCCGCCTTCCAGCTCGAAGGAGATCACACCGCAGGAGCCGTTTGGCAGATATTTTTCTGCAAGGGCATGGTATTTGTCTCCCGGAAGTCCGGGATAAATAACCTTGGAAACCTTTTCATGTGACGCAAGGAATTCTGCTGTTTTCTGTGCATTGCTGCAGTGGCGCTCCATACGGAGAGGAAGTGTTTCCAGTCCGATATTCAGAAGGAAGCAGTTATTAGGAGAAGGGATGGAACCAAGATCTCTCATAAGCTGAGAGGTTGCTTTGGTGATATAGGCTTTTTTCCAAACTGCTTTGTG
>ENA-OPYY01000144-OPYY01000144.1-human-gut-metagenome-genome-assembly--contig:-NODE-144-length-30358-cov-3.421190_pt1 | contig 30358 bp, 28 predicted proteins | sample MGYA00242472_ERZ504481 | MGnify/ENA primary metagenome ERZ504481 (study PRJEB26092, sample SAMD00036265) | human gut metagenome | host: Homo sapiens | study: EMG produced TPA metagenomics assembly of...
CGAAATTTCTTGACTTTCTGCATATAAAGTAATAAACTAAATAGACTATCTTTTTATCAGAAACTTTAACTGAACGAAATCGTTTTAACCATTTTAATCGCATTTGACTTATGCCCATTCCATTCTAACTGTATTTTTTCACACGGAATAAATCCTTGCTTTCCCCAAAAAGCAACTACATTATCTTCATATACAACATCTATTCTAATTCTGTCAGCACCTTCTGCTTGAAAAAGCTGTTCTAACTGACTATATATACGACTGCCTAATCCATCAATTTATTAGTATCTTCAATTATAATTTTACATCCCATCGTATTCCTCCCAAGTGCTTATGATATCAGACATTAATTCGCTCAGTTGTTCAAAAAAAATACAATCATATTTTTTAAAAATTCTTCTTAAATCATTTTCTATTTTTTTATGCTCTTCATCATGTTTATTACATACTATTTCTCCTTTAGATGTTAACTCAAGCACAAAACTTTTCTTGTTAGCTTTTTTCTTTTTGACACAATCTTTTTTTTCTAACAAATTAACTAATTGCGTAATGGCGCTTCGACTTACTTTCAGCTTTTCAGCATATTCAATAAGCGTGTAATTTGGATTCTGTTCAGCTACTTTCAATAAATGTACCTCTGATAAATTCAAGTCAAGAATTCTATGTTGTTTGTGTTCTAAACTAAGATATGCTTTTATGAAGTTTTGAAATTCGCATAAAATTTTTTCGTAGTTCATTTTACCACCTCTTTTTTGTTAATACACTTAACAAAATATCATATGCATCAAAAAATGTCAACTATATACTATCCAGTTTTTCGCCAACAAAAAAGACAGCCCTCCTCAGCTTACCAAGCACATGGAGTTCTGTCTTTTCTATTCACATTGTTTATTTCATTACAATATTAATAATCTTCTTCGGAACATAAATTTCCTTAATCACATTTCCTGTCAGTTTATCTGCAATCGCTTCTTTTCCTGCTGCAATCGCTTCTTCTTTGGAGATATCTGCTGCGATACTGATCACGGCTTTTGTCTTTCCGTTAATCTGTACCGGAACTTCGATCTCATCGTCTTTCATCTGTGCCTCATCGTATGTCGGCCAGCCTGCTTTGAAGATTGTCTCTGTATGTCCGAGCTGCTCCCATATCTCCTCTGCAAAATGAGGTGCAAATGGAGAAAGCAGGACTGCGATCGTCTCCAGCGTTTCTTTATCGATTCCGCCTTCTTTCTTTGCGATCTCGATAAACTTGTTGTTGTACTCCATAAATCCGGAGATAACGGTATTCAGACTGAAGCTCTCCAGACGCATGGTGATATCTGCTACCATTCTGTGACGCTGTTTGATCATCTCTTTTGTTGCCTGTACTTCATTTTCTTTGCTGTCCATCAGCAGATTCCACAGACGTTTCAGGAAGCGGTTGACACCGTCGATTCCACGGTCATCCCACTCTGCATCCAACTCCGGCGGTCCCACGAACAATTCATACATTCTCAAAGAGTCACATCCGTAGTCGCGTACCAGATCATCCGGAGATACGACATTTCCTTTGGACTTACTCATCTTGATTCCGTTCTTTCCTGTGATCATTCCCTGGTTGAACAGCTTGTGGAATGGTTCATCAAAGTCTACAACTCCGATGTCATGCAGGAATTTTGTATAGAAACGAGAGTACAGAAGATGCAGTACCGCATGCTCTACACCACCGATATACATATCTACCGGAAGCATCTCGTCCGCTTTTTCTCTGGAAACCAGTTCTTTGTCATTGTGACTGTCCACATAACGCAGGAAGTACCAGGAAGAACCAGCCCACTGAGGCATGGTATTTGTCTCACGTTTTGCGTCTTTTCCACAAACCGGACACTTGCAGTTTACCCACTCTTCGATTCCGGCAAGCGGTGACTCTCCAGTTCCTGTCGGTTCATAAGAATCTACATCCGGCAGACGCAGCGGCAGCTCTTCTTCCGGTACCGGCACTGCTCCACATTCCGGACAGTGTACAATCGGAATCGGCTCTCCCCAATAACGCTGACGGGAGAATACCCAATCACGCAGCTTATAGTTTACAGTTGCTTTTCCAATTCCACGCTCTTCAATGATATGTGGAGCTTCTTTCTTGAGAACGGCTGATTCCATTCCGTTCCACTCTCCGGAATTGATCATAGTTCCAACAGCATCTGTGTATGCCTCTTCCATATTTTCGATTTCCTGTCCGTCTTTTGCAATGACCTGAATGATCGGGATCTCGAATTTTTTTGCAAATGCAAAGTCACGGTCATCATGTGCAGGTACACACATAATTGCTCCTGTACCATAATCTGCCAGTACATAATCAGACAGCCAAATCGGTACTTTTGCACCGTTGATCGGATTGATCGCATAACTTCCCGTAAACACACCTGTCTTTTCCTTATCCTGCATACGGTCTACGTTGGACTTCATGGAAGCATCATAAATATACTGCTCCACCGCTTCTCTTGTCTCGTCTGTCGCAAGTTCTTTTGCAAGTGCATGTTCCGGCGCAAGTACCATGAATGTTGCACCGTGTAAGGTATCCGGACGTGTTGTATAAACGGTGATCTTGTCGTCTCTTCCATCCACCTGGAAATCTACTTCTGCACCGTAAGATTTTCCGATCCAGTCAGCCTGCATTTTCTTTACTTTTTCCGGCCAGTCCAGTTTGTCGAGATCGTTCAAAAGACGGTCTGCATATTTTGTGATACGCAGCATCCACTGACGCAGATTTTTCTTTGTAACATCTGTTCCGCAGCGCTCACATTTTCCATTCACAACCTCTTCGTTTGCCAGACCTGTTTTGCAGGATGGGCACCAGTTGATCGGGAACTCTTTCTCATATGCAAGACCTTCTTTGAACATTTTCACAAAGATCCACTGTGTCCATTTGTAGAAATTCGGATCTGTTGTGTTAACTTCCATATCCCAGTCATACAATGCTGCGATCTCATTGATCTGACGTTTGATGTTTGCTACGTTCTCTGCTGTGGATTTTGCAGGATGAACTCCCATCTTGATCGCATAGTTCTCAGCCGGAAGACCGAATGCGTCCCATCCCATCGGATGTACAATATAATATCCCTGCTGTAATTTGTAACGGCTCCAGACATCGGAGATCACATATCCTCTCCAGTGCCCGACATGCAGACCGTTTCCTGACGGATACGGGAACATATCCAGACAATAATATTTTTCTTTTTTCTCTCCGTTGTCCCTGAATCTTGGATTTACCGGATTTTCCTGCCATTTATCATGCCATTTTTTCTCGATTGCTTTGTGGTTGTAAACAATTTTTGCACCCATTTCGCATATCCTCCTTTGATTTCTAAAAAAGCCTTTTCATCTCAATTAAGAGACGAAAAGGCTTTTATCTTCCGTGGTACCACTCTTCTTCATCTGCAAACATACAGATGCACTCATTACTTCTGTAACGGGAAGGCCCGCTTTTTCCTACTTTTCCATCCTGGGTGTTCAGAAAAAGAACTCCGAGGGGAGTTGGGAGAACGCTGTTTCCTGCCTCGCACCATCCGGCAGGTCTCTGAAAAACCTCAGACTCTTACTATTCCTCATCAACATTTCTTTCATATGTTTCCTTATTATAAGAAGAATCATAAAATAAGTCAAGTGGATTCTGCTGATTTCTCTCTATTTCATCCTCGCAAAATAGTCTTTTGTTTCTTTGACCACCACATTGCTGAGCACAAGCAGTGCGATCAGGTTCGGAAGCGCCATCAGCGCATTGAAGATATCTGCGATGTTCCACACTGCCGCAACCGTCATATATGGTCCGATAAATACAGCCAGAATATACAGCCAGCGATAAGTCATCACTACTTTTTTATTCCGGTTGAACAGATATTCCATACACCGTTCTCCATAGTAATTCCAGCCGAGAATCGTAGTAAATGCAAAGAATACCAGACAAAGCATCAGAATAAAGGATGCAACTACCGGCGCAAACGGAAGTCCCTTCTGAAATGCTGCCATCGTGATCTCCACACCTTCCAGATTCGGATCATTCCATGTTCCTGCTAAGACCACGGAAATTCCGGTCATTGTGCAAATTATGATTGTATCAATAAATGTACCTGTCATAGACACCAGTCCCTGACGCACAGGTTCTTTTGTTACTGCAGCCGCTGCCGCGATCGGCGCACTACCAAGACCCGCCTCATTGGAAAAGATTCCTCTTGCGATTCCTTTCTGCATGGCCACGACCATGGTTCCCATCGCGCCGCCTGCCAGTGCACTTCCGGTAAATGCAGATTTCACAATCGTTACGATTGCTGCCGGGATTTCTGTAATATGTGTGATCATAATGATCAGAACAAACACCACGTACAATACCGCCATAAACGGAACTACAATTTCGGATACTTTTGCAATTCGTTTCAGTCCTCCGATCACGACCAGACCGACACAGACTGTCAGAATAATACAAGTAATCACAGTTGCCCATGAATATGTATTTCCAAACATCTGCACGGCATTCTCTGTATTCGGATCAAAGAAATTCTTCACTGCAGATGCAATACTGTTTACCTGGGTAAACGTACCGATTCCAAACAACCCGACTCCGGCTCCGAAAAATGCAAATATTTTTGCCAGCCAGCGCCAGTTTTTTCCCATTCCGTTTTCAATATAATAGAACGGTCCGCCAAGAACATGCCCTTCTTTGTCGATTGTCCGGTATTTGATTGCAAGAAGCCCTTCTGCATACTTCGTTGCCATTCCGAAAAATGCTGCCACCACCATCCAGAACAGTGCGCCCGGTCCGCCTGCCGCAATCGCAGTCGCTACTCCGGTAATATTTCCGGTTCCGATCGTTGCAGAAAGCGCCGTACAAAGTGCTCCAAAGCTGGTCACTTCCCCATGTCCTTCTTCTTCATTTTTTACCATGAATCTGAGTGCTTTCGGCAGATGCCGAATCTGAAGTCCGCCAAGGCGAACGGTTAAATAGATACCTGTTGTCAGGATCAGAATAATGAGCGGCAGTCCCCATATCCGGTCATCCACCCATTTGATCGCTGTGTCGATTTGATTGTAGATTTGTGCTAACATACTTTCTTTCCTCCATCCTTTTGCCTGAGAGATTCTCAGCAAAACCGCATCCAGATCATGCGTCTGCTGATTACACCTTCGGCGCTCTTTTTTCAGAGACTCTCCTGAGTTTAGTGTTTTACAACACTAAAGTAAAGAATAGCATGGTTTTGAAAAGAATGCAAGCCATTTTCTGATTTTCCATTTTAGAAAAACTAATCAATGTTTATAAGTAAAATGCAGAGGGAATACAGACATCGCTCCCTCTGCTTTTTTCTATCCCAGCGCCACATCCAGAATCATCATCAGTGTGAACCCTGCTGCAACACCGATTGTTCCTACATTGGTATGTTTTCCGTTTTGTGCCTCCGGAATCAACTCTTCCACTACAACATAAATCATAGCGCCTGCCGCAAAAGAGAGAAAATATGGCAGAAGCGGAACTACAAGCCCCGTCAGCCAGATTGTCAGAAATGCGGCGATCGGCTCTACAATCCCTGACAGTGTTCCATACACAAACGCCCTCAGTTTTGTAATTCCCTGCGCCCTTAACGGCATGGAAATAATCGCTCCCTCCGGAAAATTCTGAATGGCGATTCCGGCAGACAATACAAATGCCCCTGTCATTGTTATCAGTACATTATCCGAAAGAACTCCGGCAAAGGTCACACCCACTGCCATCCTTCCGGAATATTGTGCAGCGTCACTGCAAGCATCAACATTGTTGTTTTTCGAAGTGATGCCTGAAGCCCTTCCGGCTCCGATTCCTGAAAGTGCTGGTGAGGTGTCACCGTGTCCAGCAAAAGCAGAAAACCAATTCCAATCAGAAACCCTGCCGCTGCAGGAATCCATGCAATCTGTCCGCCTTCCTCTGCCATCTCGATGGCCGGGATTAAAAGCGACCAGACAGATGCTGCGATCATGACACCCGAAGCAAATCCAAGCAGACCTTTCTGCAGCTTTTCATTCATCTCTTTTCTCATGAAGAATACCATTGCTGCGCCAAGAGTTGTTCCTGCAAACGGCAGTAAAATTCCAAGTATTACATCCAAATTCATATGTCTCTCCCTTTCGTAATTCTTTTTGTCGATATGTTATCCTATGCTCAGGAGAGACTTTGGTTCCGTTTAAATGCACATGGAAAAAGAATCCTTATACCGATGCCGTGATCAGTTCCTTTCCGGCTGCCCGGCATTCCTCCAACGCAGCATCATCCGGCGTCTCGTTTGCGATCACACCTTCTTCACAGATCAGATGTGCTCCCGCCTCTTCCATTCTCTGGCACCAGTCACGCATCCACTCTCCGTCACCCCAGCCGTAAGACCCAAACAAAAGTAGCTGCTTACCGGAGATCATCGGCTCCAGTTCTTCCACGAACGGCTCCATTTCGCTGTCTTCCAACTGCTCTGCTCCCATAGACGGGCAGCCGAGCGCAATTTTATCAAATTTTGAAATCGTATCCGCATCTGTCTGTCCAACCTCACATACCTCCGCGGTTCCTCCTGCTGCCTGAATCCCTTCTGCGACCGCCTGTGCCATTGCCTCTGTATTTCCTGTTCCACTCCAATATACTACTGCTGCATTCATATGAACTCCTCCTTCATTATTGTGCGATTTCCCGGATACTTTTCCCGGCTAAAAATTCTCTGACCACTCCTTCTTTGGCCTGATCATAAGACTTGAAAATCATTTTTGCCCTGGACGGATTACTATATACTTTCCAATATCCGATCATAAGATACTTTCTTCCTTCATTGTGAATAAATCCTTCCACATCTTCCTTCGGATACCCTAAAAACACTCCGATTTCATGGGGAAATCCCAGTTTTCTGCTGCTTATCTGCCTCACTCTTTGAGCCAGTCTTTTGAGCATCTCATCCAGATTCCGCATATGATACCCATATGCCTCAAGCAGCCGCTGATTGTCAGGCAGCATCAGATGATACTCCAACTCACTCCGTCTGAAAAAGAAAACAAGACATCTGCTGTCCCTGCAGGACAGAATTCGATATTCTACCTCTGTCTCTTCAAAAATCTCCTGCAGCTCCTCACACATTTTCTGTTCCATTGTGATCACGCTGGATATCTTGATCCCCTTTAAAAAGGGGGCGCACTGCAGCGCAACCTGAAACCTGGCTTTTAGTTTTATATCTTCATTTTTGAAAAAATAAGACAATGTTTCCGATGACATATGAGCCTCCTTAAATGATTATGATTCTCAATTAGTTTGATATTACCATGTCCTACTCTCAATTTCAACATTTGTTATTGAGAAGTTTTCTCATTATATTTTTCTGAATATTTATCTGCATTTTTATTATTTTTTTATTGTTTAAGAACCTTGTTTAGTGTATAATAAATTTAAGTTATTTGAGCAGAAAGAAGTCTCAAAATACATACAAAAAGGAGAGATTTGCCATGGTAAATTTAATTACAGGACCGAAAGGAACCGGAAAAACACAGCAGATGATTGAGCTTGCTAATGAAAAGGTCAAAACATCTAACGGAAACGTCGTATTTATCAAAAAAAGTCATCGCAACACTACTACTTTAGACTTCGGTGTACGTGCAATCTGCATGGAAGACTATCCTGATATTCTGACAATGGATGAATTTGTCGGTTTTCTCTACGGTATGGTAGCAGGTAATCATGATATTGATACTATCTTTATTGACAGCGTATTAAAACAGGCGGATATTTCTTTAAACAACATTTCTGCATTTATGACCAGTCTGAGTAAAATTTCTGCAGAAAATACTCTTGATTTCTTTATCAGTGTGGGGGCTGAGAAAGAATCCATTCCCGATATAGATTCTGACAATTATAACGTTTTAAACTAATGGGTATGAAAAAAGCGGTATTCAGTATTTTTTACTGAGTACCGCTTTTTTATGCATTATGGTATATCTGTTTTTATTATTCTTCTGATAATGCCGGCTCTTCCCCGTTCAAAGAAAGTACGGAATTTGCCCGTTCATCTTCTTTGTATTCTACTGTCACAGTATCACCGACATTGTATTTGATAATATCGATAAAATCAACAACTGAAACATCAAAAATATCATCAGAACCTTCCAGCATGATATAGAAGTGAGAGTCTCCGTCTACAACCCCCTGTGCGATCTTTGTGATCTTGGAAGACAGCGTCTTTACTTCTCTTGTATCTTCCGCCTGCTTTTTGATGCCATTCTCATACATCAGATCATTGTAGTTTTCTTCACACTCACTGACCGTATTTCCGATGGCTACCACCTGGTATTTCTGCACATTGACCATGGCATACTTTTTCACCAGTCCAGCATCATCTTTCAGCGCCATAAAATAGGTCGGCTCTCCGGAAATATTCAAAAGCAGCGGGAATGCCGCTTTGTATTTTAAGTTCTGCACCTGACCTTCTGCTGAAGACATGGCAGACTCTTCTGTCGCGCCTTCCACTTCATAGAACTTCGTCTCCATCGTACGCTGATTCATCAGAACAAATCCTACATTGGACTGGTCTCCTGTGATCGAAGTCACACCTGTATATACCCATACATCATCATCCAGCGCAAGATAGTTGTATCCTGTCGTCGTATGCAGACAATCCTTCTGTCCCAGCACACTGTTTAAAAATCCATGCTTCAACGTACCATAATAATCATACAGCTGTATCAGCATATCTGCGGAGTACGCCCGGTCGATCCACTCCGGTGCATCTTCGATCTTATAATCTTTCGTCTCACCTGTAATGGCATTACATAAAACCACTCTTCCAACTGTGGTACCTCCAAACAGACCGATATTGAATTTCTTCACCGGGCTGATCCAGTATGGAACTCCGTTGTCATCGATCTCAAAACTTAAGTCATTGAAGATATAAGTCGGATATTTGAACCGGAGATGACGGTAAATATTGCGATTGAAATGATCACTGGTCGTATACTTCATCCCTTCATCCAACTTCACCAGTTCGGTATTCTGTGTCGCCATATCGATCTTGATATATGCCGGAATTCCCTCACTCTGATTCGTGAACCATTTGATCAGGCTGGCATAACGCAGGGGAGATACTCTCACGGGCTGATCCTGGTAGTTGATCTGGCTGTACCAGTCATCTACTTCAAACTGAGAGACCATATCCACCATACTTCCCATCTTTCTGTTTCCCAGAATCGTTGCGGAATCTCTGTCAAGCAGCGGAATCTGATCAAATGAGAGCTCCTCGATATCTTTTGTAAATTCTCCATCCTCTACTTTCATCAGCTTCTGATATTTTTTCGCGTTGACGATCGGAGAAGACAACAGTGTACCTGCTGCATACACGATTACAACTGCGCCAAGAATCCCCAGGATCACTTTCATCCCCTTGGATTCTTTCAGCGCATATCTGTCGAACCGCTTTCTTTTCGCATAGAAAAATGCTGCTGCCACGATCACCACGATCAGAAATATCCAGAACTCCGTAGAATGAATATTGAGTGCCGGCAATGCAACATAATAATAAATACCGGCAAGAATAACCAATGCCAACACTGCAAGAAGTTTCGTTTTACCTTTTTTCATGCTAATTCCCTTTCCTAAAAATAAGTTCTACTTTTAAAGTAGTGGGACAATTATAACATCTTCAAAGATAATTCACAATTCTTCTTGCAATTTTTATATCTTTTTAATATTTACCTATGATTTTTCCAACATTTTGTCTTAAAATTTCCGTTTCCAGAGCTCCGGTGCAAGCAGGACAAGACAAGGGAAGATTTCCAGCCGTCCCAGCAGCATATCCGCACAGAATACCAGTTTTGACAGCCAGGAGAACTCAAAGAAATTCTCAACCGGTCCCACCTGTGAAATTCCGGGACCGACATTATTTAAGGTCGTCAGAACCGCACTGACAGAAGTCGCAAAATCATAATTATCGATGGACACGATCAAAACAGAAGATACCAGGATAAGCGCATAACAAATACTGTATACATATACTCCATGAAGGGTCTCTCTGCCTACCTTCTGACCGTTCACAGTCACCACCGTCACTGCTTTAGGATGCAGAATCCGCTTGATTTCCTGCTTTACGCTCTTGCAGAGGATCAGAATTCTCGACACCTTCATTCCTCCACCTGTCGATCCGGCACAAGCTCCGATGATCATGGTGACCAGCAAAATGGTTTTAGAAAATTCCGGCCATAAATTAAAGTCCGCAGTGTAGAATCCCGTTGTCGTGATCACCGCTGCCACCTGAAAACTTGAATACCGGAACGCACTTGCCACATTGCCGTATATATGATAAATGTTGACTGTGATCATCAATATTGCCGCAGCAATCACACCAAGATAGGTGCGTGCTTCTTCATTTTTTAATGCACTCTTCCAGTTTTTTATGTAAATTGCAAAATAAATATTAAAATTGATCCCAAACAAAATCATAAATACGGTGATAACCCCGTCAATATACGCACTGTCATAATAGCTCACACTTGCATTTCTGTTGGAAAATCCACCGGTTCCCGCAGTACTGAATGAATGAATTAGCGCGTCATAAAGGTTCATTCCGCCAAATAAAAGGAAAATCACCTCTGCCATTGTCAGAATCAGATACATCAGATACAGAATTCTCGCCGTACTGCGTGCCTTCGGAACAAGCTTGTCTGCTTCCGGTCCCGGTACTTCCGCGCGCATCAGATACATGGATCCGTCATCATCCAGACTCAAAAGTACCATAACAAATACCAAAACTCCCATTCCGCCGATCCAGTGTGTCAGCGCTCTCCAAAACAACATTCCCTGCGGAAGCGCCTCGATATCCGTCAGAATTGTAGAACCTGTTGTTGTAAATCCGGAGAACTGTCTCAAAAAAGGCATCCAGATAATCTGGAATCGAACCGGAGATAAAAAACGGCAGTGCACCGAACAGTGACCACAAAATCCAGGCAATCCCGACCAGTGCAAGCCCTTCTTTTCCATAAATACTCGTATCTTTCGGTTTTTTTCTGCCCGCCAGCAGAAAAATAATGAGCAGAATGGCCGCTGTTAATAAAAATGCAATTCCGCTTTGCTCTCCATACAAAAAAGAAACAAGCGCCGGCACCAGAAGCAGAAGTCCTTCCACTCCCAGCATTCTGCCTATCATATAAACAATCATTCTATTATTCATCTCATTACCTCTTCACCAAAATATCGTCCAGATCTCGGATCTGTTTTGTCATGGTGATAATAACTACACTGTCACCTACCTGAATACTGTCATCCCCGTTTGGAATAATGATTTTTCTTCCCCGTGCAATGCAGGCAATGATATTGTTCGCTTTCAGATTCAGATCTTTAAGAGGTACTCCCGTATACGCATTCTCCGATTTGATAATAAATTCCAGCGCCTCCACTCTTCCATCCAGTAGCTGGTACATGGTCTCCACATTTGCACTGCACTGAGAATTTCTTCTCGCCCGCACATAACCAAGAATGGCATCAGCAGTCGCTGTTTTAGCAGATACAATACTGTCGAGTCCAAGTTCATCGATCATCATGGCTCTGCGGTCCTCATTGATCTTTACGATCACCTTGGATACACTCTGCTTAGAAGCAAACAAAGACATGATGATGTTCTCTTCATCCATTCCTGTCAGTGCAATAAAAGCATCTGTTTTTTCAATCCCCTCTTCTATCAGCAGATCATGCTCCGTCGCATCGCCATTGATGATGGTTGCTTGTGGAAGAAGTTCACAGAGCTCTTCACAGCGCTCTCTGTTTCTTTCGATGATCTTGACATTCATCCCCAGATTACACAACTGGCTTGCCAGATAGTAGGCCACTCTCCCCCCACCGCAGATCATTGCATTTTTAATCTTCTCTTTTCGCAGGGCAATCTTCTTGAAGAACTGCTCCATATTCTGATGAGAAGCCGCAATATGCAACTTGTCTCCTGCTTTTAAAATATAATCTCCATCCGGGATTAAAACCGTTTCTCCGGATTCGACTGCACATACCAGCACCTGAACCTGAAAACGTGCATATAATTCAGACAAAGACAATCCTTCCAGCTTTCCGCAGTGAATCGGAAATTCAACCAGTTCCACCCTTCCTTTTACGAAAGTCTCTACCTTACTTGCATCTGGAAACAACAGCAGACGGGTAATATCCCCCGCAACGATCAGTTCCGGATTTACTACCATACTCAAATGGAGATCCTTTTTCAGAAAATCAATCTGTTTATAGTAGATCGGATTTCTTACCCGGGCAATCGTATGCCGTGCACCCAGCCTTCTTGCGATCAGGCAGCTGAGCATATTGCACTCGTCCGTAGAAGTGCAGGCAATCACCAGATCCGCATGCGGTACATCCGCCCTCTGCTGAACCTCCACACTGCCGCCTTCTCCCGCAACACAAAAAACATCCATTCTTTCAATGGATTTTCGCAGTTTTTCTTCATTATTATCGATCAATATAATATCGTACTTTTCCGATGACAGCTGTTTTGCCAGTTTATAACCAACCTTGCCATCGCCTATGATTACAATTTTCATTGGTCCCCTAAGTCCTCTCTGTTTTCACATTCTTCTTTTCAAAACGTGTTCTATTATACCACCTTAATACCTTACACACAATTTTAATACTATTTTTATATTTTTTCCACGTTTTGCATAATTTTTTTCTGTTTTCTCCACCAAAAAAGACCTTTCCTACAACAAAATCATTGATTTTTGCAGAAAAGGTCTTTTTCTAATTCTCTATTCTATTTTTCTTCCGCTGCTCTTGCTGCGATTTCCTTCTCCTGTACATCCGAAGGTGCCTGCTCATATCTTGCAAACTGATACTCATAAGTACCTCTTCCTCCTGTCATGGAACGAAGCACTGTACAGTATCCAAACAGTCCTGTCATCGGAATGTCTGCTTCTATGATCTGTTTGCCGCCGCTTACAGGTGTCATGCCAAGGACACGTCCTCTTCTCTTATTCAGATCACCCATAACATCTCCTGTATAGTCATCCGGCACTGTCACTTTCAAGGATGCGATAGGCTCCAGAAGAACCGGTCCCGCTTCCATAAAACCTTTCTTAAATGCCTGAATCGTAGCTGTCTTGAATGCCATCTCCGAAGAATCTACCGGATGGTAAGATCCATCGTAAAGAACTGCTTTGACTCCGACTACCGGATATCCTGCGAGAGGACCTTTTACCACAGAGTCCTGAAGTCCTTTTTCTACAGCCGGGAAGTAGTTCTTCGGAACAGCGCCGCCTACCACTTCTTCTTCAAATACATAAGGAGTCTCCAAATCACCGGATGGTTCAAACCGCATCTTTACATGTCCGTACTGACCATGTCCGCCGGACTGTTTTTTGTATTTTGTGTCCACATCCGATTTCTTACGGATTGTCTCACGGAACGCCACTTTCGGTGTCTCCAGTTTAATTTCTACTTTATATCTGGCTGCCAGTTTGCTGGCTGCGATTTCCAGATGCTGATCTCCCATACCGTAAAGAAGAGACTGTCTGTTCTCACTGTCATTGACTGCTCTGAGTGTCACATCCTCTGCCATCATCTTCTGCAGTGCCTGAGATACCTTGTCTTCATCCCCTTTTGTCAGAGTCTTGTATCTCATATAGGTATATGGAACCGAATAATCTGTTCTGGAATATGTAATCGGCGTATTCTTTGTCGAAAGAGTATCTCCTGTCTTTGTACTTCCAAGCTTTGCGATTGCTCCGATATCTCCTGCAAACAGTTCGGAAACTTCTGTCGGTTTGTTTCCGCACATCGTATAAAGCTTGCCCGGTTTTTCCTCGGCATCCGCATCTGCATTGTAAAGTACGTCATCCCCTTTGAGTACACCGGAGCATACCTTTACAAATGAATACTTTCCGATAAACGGATCTACCATTGTCTTGAATACATAGGCAGATTTGGCCTTTGAAAAATCATAATCAGCCTCGTAGATCTCACTCTTTGTCCTGTGGATACCCGCACAGCTTCTCTTATCCGGACTCGGGAAGAAACGCACGATATCAGAAAGCAGATTGGCAACACCCTGTGCCTGTACATTGGATCCCATGGCAACCGGAACGATGTCCCCATCCATCACTTCCGTACGCATGGCTGCACGGATCTCTTCAATTGAAAATTCGTCTCCCTCAAAGTAACGATCCATAAATTCTTCGCTCGTCTCCGCAACTGCCTCCATCAGAGAATCTCTCAAAATCTTCAGGTTCGGAAGACAATAATCCGGAATCTCGCACTCTTCTCTCTGTCCGATTCCTGTATAACGTCTGCCGGCATTTTTAATAATGTTGATATATCCGACCAGCTTTTCGTTCTCACGGATCGGCTGGAAATGCGGCGCGATTTTCTTACCATATCTGACAGTCAGATCTTCCACAACCTGGCGGAAACTTGCGTCGTCCATATCCATCTCTGTCACATAGACCATACGCGGCAGGTTGTACTTGTCACAAAGCTCCCACGCTTTTTCTGTACCAACCTGTACACCGGCTTTTCCGGAAACCACGATAACTGCCGCATCTGCTGCACTCACTGCTTCTTCTACTTCGCCGACAAAATCAAAATATCCCGGTGTATCCAGAATATTGATCTTTGCCTTTTCCCACTCGATCGGGATCAGGCTCGTGCTGATCGAGAATCCGCGCTTCTGCTCTTCTTTATCAAAATCACTGGTCGTATTGGACTCGGAAATCTTTCCCATACGACTGACTGCTCCTGATACATAAAGCATCGCCTCTGCAAGACTTGTTTTGCCGCTGCCACCGTGGCCAAGCAATACTACGTTTCTAATCTCATCCGTTCTGTAAACCTTCATAGTGCTGCCTCCTTATGTTGTTATTCTCTTCATGTTCCGGCAGCTGTTCTGCCGACTCACGTGCTATGTGTATATTGTACTAAAATTTTATATAAATTACAACTATTTTATTTATTTTAACAACTTGTTTTCAATTTACTTTTACGAGTTAAAATGCTAAAATATTCTATATGTGCTTCTTGGGATTGCAGCTTCCCATCAGCCAGTTTATTTAGAAAGGACATCAAACTATGCAGACAAAAACAAGCACTACCATCGGATTTATCGGGCTGGGACTAATCGGCGGTTCTATCGCCAAGGCAATCCGCCAGTATTATCCGGACTATCAGATCCTGGCTTTTGATAAAAGCAGAGAAACACTTGCACTGGCCATGCGGGACGGAACGATCGACATCTCCTGTACTGCCATTGACGAACAGTTCTCTCACTGTTCCTATCTTTTTCTCTGTGCGCCGATTTCTTACAATAATGCGTATTTATCTCAGTTAAAGGATTTGATCCATCCGGATTGCATCCTGACAGATGTCGGCAGTGTAAAGACTGCGATCCATGAGGAGATCACCCGGCTTGGTCTGGATGCAAATTTCATCGGAGGACATCCTATGGCAGGCTCCGAAAAAAGCGGATTTTCCAATTCCAAGGCTCATCTGATTGAAAATGCATACTACATCCTGACGCCGTCTGACAAAGTCTCTTCTGAGAAGCTGGAAGATTACCGCTGCTTTGTACAGTCTCTGAAGGCGCTACCGATCGTGCTTGACTACCGGCTGCATGATACGGTCACCGGAACTATCAGTCATCTGCCGCACATCATTGCCTCCTGCCTGGTCAACTTCGTAAAAAGTACGGATACGAAAGAGGAACTGATGAAGCTTCTGGCTGCGGGCGGTTTTAAAGATATTACAAGGATTGCATCTTCTTCTCCGATCATGTGGCAGCAGATCTGCCTGAAAAATAAAGATAATATCTCCCGGATCCTGGACGCTTATATCGAAGAACTGAACCGCGCAAAAATTTCCATTGATGCCGGCAATGAACGGGAATTATTTTCATTCTTCGAGTCATCCAGAGACTACCGGAATTCCATGCCGGATCACTCTGCAGGACCGATCAAAAAGATTTTTGCCCTGTACTGTGACATTATCGATGAAGCTGGAGGAATCGCGACCATTGCCACGATTCTGGCGAGCAATCACATCAGCATTAAAAATATTGGAATCATTCATAACCGGGAATTTGAAGAAGGGGTACTGCGCATCGAATTTTACGAAGAGGACGCCTCTGTAAAGGCCGCCGCACTTCTGCAGAAATACCGGTATATTGTATATGAAGTTTAAAGAAAGGAATCTATGATTATGGAATTGACAAGCATTACAGGATTAAAAGGAGAAGTTTCCATTCCGGGAGACAAATCCATTTCTCACCGCAGTGTGATGTTCGCATCTCTCGCCAACGGAATGACAGAGATCCACAACTTCCTAAATGGTGCAGACTGTCTTGCCACCATTGACTGCTTCCGGAAAATGGGGATTAAAATAGAGGAACACCAAAACCGGATTCTGGTACACGGCAAGGGACTGCACGGACTGACTGCTCCTTCGGAAACATTACAGGTAAAAAACAGCGGAACGACTACCCGCCTGCTCTCCGGTATTCTTGCAGGACAGCCATTTTCCACTTCCCTTTCCGGAGACGAGTCACTCAACTCACGTCCCATGAAACGGATCATCGAACCACTGACACAGATGGGCGCTCATATTTCCAGCCTGCACGGCAATGGATGCGCACCGCTGGTCATTGAACCGGGGAAATTGCACGGAATCCACTACACGTCACCGGTTGCTTCTGCTCAGGTAAAATCCTGTATTCTTCTTGCAGGACTTTACGCAGAGGGGGAAACTTCCGTGACAGAACCTATCCTGTCCCGCAATCACACAGAGTTGATGCTCAAAGAATTCGGTGCGGATATCCGGACCGTTCATCAGCTGGCTGGTTCTGAGGCAACGTCCGTGATCCAGCCATGTCAGGAATTACATGGACAGAAGATCACTGTTCCCGGAGATATTTCTTCCGCTGCCTACTTTATCGCAGCAGGACTTTTAGTTCCGGATTCCGAGATTCTGGTCAAAAATGTAGGAATCAACCCGACTCGTGCAGGTCTTTTGAAAGTATGCGAAGATATGGGCGGTAATATCACACTGTTAAATGAACGTACAGAAGCCGGGGAAAAAATGGCCGATATTCTGGTTCGCAGCAGCCAGCTTCATGGAATTTCGATTCACGGTGATATCATTCCCACACTGATCGATGAGATTCCGATCATTGCCGTTATGGCAGCCTGCGCTGAAGGTACGACCATCATCCGCGATGCGCAGGAACTTCGTGTCAAAGAGACGGACCGGATCGAGACGATCACTGACAATCTGATCGCCATGGGATGCAGCGTTCTCCCGACAGAAGATGGAATGGTGATCAAAGGAGGGGAGCCTTTAAAAGGCGCTACCATCCACACACTGCTCGATCACCGGATCGCCATGGCATTCAGTATCGCAGCTCTTGTAGCTGACGGACGCACGAAAATTCTGGACAGCCACTGTATTGACGTTTCCTATCCGGGATTTTATGATGCATTTGAACATCTTTTATAAGAAAGACGAGGGCACTTCATCCAACCAAGACGAAGTGCCCTTTCTCAATATTGTATATTCTTTTGACGGATCAGATTAAATTTGATGATTTCCGTGTTAAAATATTCATTCGCATAGACCAGTGGTTTATCTTTCTCACTGTAATTTAATGTCTTCAGGTAAAGATATGGACTTAAACCCAGTTCTTTCACAGATACATATTTTTTTAATCCTGCAATTTCTGCCGGATTCACTGTATCGATCTCAACTTTATCCCATTGCGCCTTTTCCCCGGACAATTCATAAATATATTTGTAAATCGAATCTTCATACTTTGAAAACATATCAAATGCCTCTTCCCCGCCGATCAGATTCATTCCGAAATAATCTCTGCAGAATGCACAGATCTTATCGTCTGCCAGAAACAGCTTTTCTGCCACTACCAGCTGTTCGTCCGGCTGCATCTGAAGAAGAGAACAGATTTCTTCCTCCCGTTTTACTTTTTGAATATTTAAAAGTCTGACGGAAGGAGCATACCCGCTCTTTTTGATCATCTGCGTCAATTCCATACAGGGACTGAACGTGACCTTGATATTGAGAGAATCCACATTGACAAATGTACCCCTTCCCTGTCTGCGGAAAATAATCCCCTCTGCCGCAAGATCATTCAATGCCTGACGGATTGTGATCCGGCTCACTCCAAGCATCTCGGCAAGTGCCTCTTCTCTTGGAAGCTTATTGTCTGTTTTTAGATCCATCTCTTCTATATATTGAAGAATGGCCTCCTTTGCCTGTCCGGACAAGGATTTTACACGTAATTTCTGCGTACTCAAAGCGATTCCTCTCTTTCTCTTAACCTATGTATGATGATAGAAGAATCCCTTTTCTTTGTCAAGAAAAAGCTTTTTTCCCATTCAAGATCAAATTCAGAAAAATCGCGCTGATGCTGACCATAAACAGACCATTGCTTAATACCATCTGCAATGCATTCGGAATATTCACAAAAACATCTGATGCAAACGCTGCGCCTACTCCGATCGCAATGCTGGTCCCTACAATCTTGAAATTGTTATCTTTTGAAAAATCCAGTTTGGATAAAATGGAAATTCCAGAAGAAGTGATCACCCCGAACAATGCCAGTGTTGCACCTCCCAGCACAGATTTAGGAACAGCCGTAAATACCGCGGAAATCTTCGGGAAAATTCCTGCCAGAATGATCATAATGCCGGCTGCTGCAACAACGGATCTGCTTTTAACTTTTGTCAGTCCGATCAGACTTACATTTTCATTGAACATGGTAGATGGAACCGAATTGAACATCCCAGTCACCATCTGTGCTGCTGCCTGACCTCTGATTCCTCTCTCCTTTGTCTTATTATCTGTCTGGATTCCAACAATTTCATCCATTACAGAAAAGACTCCGATACACTGGATCATGTTGATGATGCAGAAAATACTCATAATAAAAATCGGCCATATTTTAAACTCCGGCATTCCATAATAAAATGGTTTCACCGGCTGGAATACTTCTGCCTGCGCGATTGATGTAAAATCGACCATGTGCAGACCACATCCCACGATCGTTCCCGCCACGATTCCGAGCAGCAGGGACATACTTTTCCAGATTCCTTTTGCATACTTTTCTACCAGAATGATAAAGATCAAAACTGCAGTACCCAGAATCAGATTTTCAACAGACCCAAAACTTTCGCTGCCTTCTCCGCCTGCCAGATCCCGCAGTGCAGTCGGCGCCAGTGTAATTCCGATCAACGTTACAAATGTTCCCACTACAACCTGAGGGAAAAGTTTTAAAATCTGATCCATAAAAAAAGACAGGATAAAAATTATCGCACCGGATGCGATCACTGCGCCAAAGAGTGTCTGCATCCCGTATTCTTTTCCGATCAGGATCATAGGGCTTAGAGGTGCAAAGGAAGAACCCAAAATAATGGGATATTTGGATCCTGCCAGTTTTCCGATTCCGATTACCTGAATCAGAATGGCAATTCCACTTGTAAAAAAATTGGCTGCTACTAAAAATGCAGTTTCTTTTTCCCCCAATCCCAGGGCTCCTGCTAAAATCAAGGGAACCGCGATTGTTCCCGGACACATGGTAAGGACATGCTGAAATCCGATCAGCAGCGTCTTTGTCCATCCTACTTTTTCATCAAAATATTCCGCTTTCATACTCTGCTCCTGACTGGAACTTAATCCCAATATCCCTCATGCACCTTTGCTGCTTCTACTTCAACGGCCTCTACCGGTCCTACTACTTCAATTGCTTTCTGCCCTTTTGCAAATACATCTCTGCATGGAAGATCAAAAGTCGGGTTCTGCTCATTACTTCCTGTCAGCTCCAACAGTCGTCTCTCTGTCATTCCGTATACAACTCTTCCGATATTCGCCCAATAAATAGCCCCTGCACACATCGCACATGGCTCTGCAGTCGTATATAATGTACAATCCCACAAAAACTCTCTGGAATATTCATGAGATGCTCTTGCTGCAAGTGTCGCTTCCGCGTGCCCTGTACAGATTTTCTCTGTGATCTCAATATTTCCCTGCTCCATGATGATCTCTCCCTCTTTGTTGACCAGAAGGGCTCCAAACGGAGTATTTCCTGCTTCTCTTGCCTCTTTTGAAATTTCAATCGCTCTTCTCAAATAAAATTCGTGACTCTGATACATCTTCTCTTCTCCTTATAAAGTATTATGTAATAGGTATTACCTTTTGTTGTTTTCAATATAGCACACATCATTTTATTTGTAAAGAACCAGTTCAAAAGTTTGTAAAAAAGGATGCCGCAAAATCTCTTTGCGACACCCTCTGTAATTCTTAAAAAACATTTCCAAATAAGGCTATAAACATCACTCCAATCGTTCCGATTGCAATAAAACTCAAAGATAGCGCAGCCCGCCTCTTGCGGGAATCAAATTCCACTCTGGCAGCATCTGTCATATTGGACACATATCGATTTCTGCCAATCAAATATAAAATCAGTCCGCCTCCACCCTGATTTCCGGAAAGTGAAAACATTCCCCATAATTTCGGATGCTTCAACCCTCTGCTCTCTGCATCAAGAGCTACCAGTTTAAATATCTGATAGGATAATGTCAGTCCGCCAAGCAAAACCATAAATACAAATATAATTGCAAAAATAAGCATTTTCCATTCCTCCTAAAGTTTCTTTATAATCTGATAAAATAGCATACAAGTTGCTGTAATGCCAAGAATCGAGCTGCCCATGATCAGATAATGATTCTCAATGATCAAACCATTAAATAATATAAACAAGATCATCAACAATACATTGGCAATAATCGCAGCAATCAATTTCTCATTACTTTTTACAATGTTTGTACTTTTTTCCAAATGTTCTATCATTGCTTCATCTCCTTTCAATAATTGATCAAGGCTGATGTTATACAGGTCACTCAATTTGATCACATTCACAATATCCGGAAAAGATTTTTCATTTTCCCAGTTTGAAATTGTCTGGCGGGAGACCTGAATTTTTTCTGCAACATTCTCCTGTGTCAATCCACTCTTGATCCTTGCTTCTTTTAATTTTACACCTATTTCCATAACATCCGTCCTTTCCTCTGCACTATCGCAGGTTTCTCCTGATTTGTCTATCAAATATCCTGTACATCCACAAAATATCTTTGTCAAAATCTTTTTACATACCTTATATAGTATTATATTTTTCTGTTTACTGCCAGATGTTTGTGATTCATTAAAAAAAAACAGCCGGATTTTACCCGACTGTTTTCTCTTTAATTCTTTTATACTGACAAATAAATCCTACCGGATTTCCACAACGGTATAATCTTTCTCTTCCACTGCCTTTTTCAGTACTTCATCAGAAACCTCCGAGCGCAGTGTCACAACCGCTGTGCCTTTCTCATGGCTTACTTCTGCCGCTTCCACCTCTGCAAGTGCCTCCAGTGCTTTCTTTACAGACGCCTCGCAGTGTCCACACATCATTCCTTCAATTTTCATTGTTTTTTCCATTGTCATTTCCTCCTGTTTCTTTCTTGTTTTTATTTTTCGATCTCTTGTGGCGTCCTTCATACGGAACCAGTTGAGACGAAGTGCATTGGTAACAACACAAACGCTGGACAAACTCATTGCCGCCGCTCCGAACATCGGATTTAATTTCCATCCAAACAATGGATACCAGATTCCGGCTGCCAGCGGGATTCCGATGACATTATAAATAAATGCCCAGAATAAATTCTCATGAATGTTGCGAAGTGTCGCACGACTCAGTCGAATCGCTGCCGGAACATCCGTAAGCCTGCTCTTCATCAATACCACATCTGCGGCATCGATCGCAATATCCGTTCCTGCTCCGATGGCAATTCCCATATCTGCTCTTGTCAGTGCAGGTGCATCATTGATGCCGTCTCCGACCATGGCTACTTTTCCCACTTTTTTCAATTTGCGGATGACTGCCTCTTTCCTTCCGGAAGTACGCCTGCGATCACCTCGTCCACACCGGCCTGCGCTCCGATGGCACGGGCTGTCTGCTCATTATCCCCGGTCAGCATCACGACCCGGATTCCCATATTCTGCAGTTCCTGTACGGCCTTTGGGCTGTCTTTCTTGATCACATCTGCAACTGCAATGATTCCAAGAAGCTGATCTTCTTTTGCAAAAAAGAGCGGGGTTTTTCCCTGATCTGCCAGCCTTTTGCCTTTGCCTGCATATCTTCTGAAACTGCGCAAGTCTTTCGGATGAATGATAAATTTCCTCCCCAAAGTCGTTCTCCATCACACCAGCCGGACAGACCATTTCCCGGAACTGCCTGAAATCCTGTCATTTCCACGCTCTCTGTCAGCTTTTGTTCTTCTGCATACGTCATCACCGCTTTTGCCAGCGGATGCTCACTTTTCTGTTCCAGGGCATATGCGGTCTGTAATAATTCTCCCTGCCGGATTCCCTCCGCCGTTACGATATCTGTAACGTTCGGTTCTCCGCTTGTGATCGTCCCGGTCTTGTCCAATGCCACGATCTGTACCTTTCCTGTTTCTTCCAGCGACACAGCAGTCTTAAACATCACACCGTTTTTTGCGCCTTTTCCGCTTCCCACCATGATTGCAACGGGAGTTGCCAGCCCAAGTGCACAAGGACAACTGATCACCAGAACAGAAATTCCTCTTGCGAGTGCAAATCCGACACTTTCTCCTGCCAATATCCATACCACAAATGTAATCGCCGCGATCACCATGACTGCAGGGACGAAAATTCCGGATACCCGATCCGCCACTTTTGCAATGGGTGCTTTGGTAGCCGCTGCATCACTGACCATCTGGATAATCTGAGATAATGTCGTATCTTCCCCTACTCTGGATGCCTCACACCGGAGATATCCGGACTGATTCAACGTAGCAGCTGATACCATGTCTCCTGCTTTTTTATCCACCGGAATACTTTCTCCTGTCAGCGCAGATTCATCAATCGCGCTGCTTCCTTCCCGCACAATACCATCCACGGGTATATGCTCACCCGGACGAACCACAAACACATCTCCTTTTCTCACCTGCTCGATGGAAACTGTCTGTTCCTGCCCGTCTCGGATCACGACCGCCGTCTTTGGCGCCAGGCGCATCAGGCCTTTTAAGGCATCTGTAGTCTTTCCTTTGGAACGTGCCTCCAGCATCTTACCGACGGTGATCAATGTAAGGATCATCGCGGCAGATTCGAAATAAAACTCATGCATATAAGTCATCACGCCTGCCATATCCTGACGCATCTGTGCATCTGTCATGGCAAACAATGCATCGGTACTGTAGCCAAATGAAGCACCTGCTCCAAGTGCCACCAGCGTATCCATATTGGGCGCGCCGTGCAGCAGACTTTGAAATCCACTGACAAAAAACTTCTGATTGATGATCATCACACATCCTGTCAGCAAGAGCTGTAAAATTCCCATTGCCACATGATTCTCTGCCAGAATCCCGGGAAGCGGCCAGTTCCACATCATATGTCCCATCGAAAGATACATCAGCGACACAAGGAAACAAAACGATAAGATCAGCCGCTTTTTTAAGACCGGAGTCTCTTTATCTTTCAGAAATTCCTCTTCTGCATGTTCTGCCGGCTTTGCGGTATTCTCTCCCTTTACAGAAGCTGAATATCCCGCTTTTTCCACTGCTGCAAGAATGTCTGCTTCTTTCGCATCTCCCTCCACGCCCATGGAATTCGTCAGAAGACTGACTGAACACGAAGTCACTCCCTCAACTTTGGAAACTGCCTTTTCCACTCTTGTACTGCATGCCGCACAGCTCATTCCGTTCACATTGTATTGCTTCATGATATCACCTCCCCTTATCGCATCAACTTTTGCAGTGTTGTCACCAATTCTTCAATGGTCTCTTCCTTTCCCTGACGGATGTCTTCCGCTACACAGGTACGGATATGATTCCCTAATAATACTTTATTGAAACTGTTCAACGCTGCATTGACTGCAGAGACCTGAATCAAAATATCAGTACAATAGGTGCCGTTTTCCACCATTTTTTTAATTCCTCTCACCTGACCTTCAATCCGGTTCAGACGGTTGATGAGATCTTTGTATTCTTTTTCTGTACGTTCTTTTGTCTTATTTGTATGACAGCAGCACTCTCTTATTTCTTCCATTTCTTTCACCCCATTTCATATATGGATTATATACCCTTGTGGGGTATATTTCAGTGGATTTTTATGGAATTTTTATACGATAAAAAGTTGAGGAAAGAACCGTTTCTGATTCTTCCCTCAACTTTTTTACTCTGTTATTCATAATCTCTGACAAGGAACATCGGCTTGATCGCCATGACCTCATCGTATTCTTCCTGCTCAAGCTCCACACTGGAATTCATTGCTTTCAAATCCTGCTTCAGCAATTCCAGAGCTTCTGCCACAGACCGTGTCCGTTCTTCTGCAATAATATCAATCATTCTTCGAAGTACTGCCGGATGTGCATAACACGCCGGAAGAGGAAACTTCGGATATTCTGCAATGTAGCGATACATCGCTTCTGTCGCCTTCTTCAGCCTGTCTTCCACATACCGCCTGTTATTGCGGGCAGTAGGAAGAACATTCGCACTGGAGAAGAAAAAGATGGCGGCCAGTCCGAACAGCAGAAAATAAATTCCGAATCCTGCTTTTGTGACCAGCGCATAAATCCCGTAAACCAGTGCCGCAATCCCCATCAGGGTAATGAAAAGCGCTGCCCATTTATAAGCAGGATTGCTCTTATCATAGGTTCTTTTTCTCTTCGCACAGCTGCTCAGTTCCCGATATAACTCAGGTCTTTTTTCCAAAAACTGCGCACATTTTTCTAACCATTGGATTTCTTCCCGCGCATCCGAAAAAGCGATCCTTGCTTTTTTCTGTTCAAGTATCCGCTGTTTCTCCAGCAGTTTTTTTTCTGCCTGCACGCTGTGCACCGGCATCTCGGGACGGATACTTCGGATATGGTCAAGCAGTGCATCTACCTGCTCTTCTCTTTTGAAAATACACTGCTTTTCCTCTCCGCCGTCATACTGCACGACCAGATATGGAATCGTGGCAAACATTCCTTTTCCCGAAAAACCGCCTTTACTCATGGCTACTCTTTTAAATACTCTTGATACCGAGTCCAGAGCTACATAATATCTTCTGTCAAAGTAAAAGCTGTTCAGATAAAGAGCCTTTTGACCCACTCCACAGGGGCCGAATCTCCTGCAGTTCTTTTTATCCGCTTCCAGCTCCCGCTCTTCTATTTTCTGTCTGCCCAGCTGCTTTGGTTTCCATATCATCTCGTGTCAGTCCTTTCTGTTTGTGTTTTATGAAAACACTTTATTTTGCTGCTTTCGCAGGTTTTCTCGTTGCATACAGGAAAATGGCAAGGAATCCTGCTGCCAGAATGATACCTGCCGGATACGCAACAGCTGTTCCCAGTCCCAGACATTCTTTCGCATAGAAGAAATATGTCATGGATACTGCACTCATAAAGGTCGCCGGAACTGCTGTCAGCCAGTAATTCTTCTTCTCACGGAACAGATACATACTTGCTGTCCAGAGAACGATCATTGCCAGTGTCTGGTTGGTCCAGCTGAAATATCTCCAGACGATCGTATAATCCAGATGTCCGATAATGGCACCTGCACCTAACAACGGAACACAAAGCAACAAACGTTTGCTGTATTTGGACTGCTCGATCTTAAACCAGTCCGCCAATACCAGTCTTGCACTTCTAAATGCCGTATCTCCGGATGTGATCGGGCATACGATAACACCGATCATCGCCAGTGCAACTCCGATTCCTCCCATTGTCTTTGAGCAGACATCATAAATCGCTGCTGACTGGCCATTTGCGAGAATCGCGCTTAATCCTGTACTCAGACCGCCTGTCACTTCATACAATGCGCATCCTGCAGCAGCCCAGATCAGTGCGATCACACCTTCCGTCACCATAGCTCCATAAAATACAAAATGTCCCTGACGCTCTGATTTCATACAACGTGCCATCAGCGGTGACTGTGTAGAATGGAATCCGGAAATCGCTCCGCAGGCAACTGTGATAAACATAACGCTCCAGATCGGCGCACCGTCCGGATGCATACTGGAGAAGTTATTCCAGATTTCCGGGATCACAAACTCGGAATGTGTAAAGATTCCAATGATAACTCCTACCGCCATGATGATCAGGCAGATTCCGAATACCGGGTAAATCCGTCCGATGATCTTATCAATAGAAATAAATGTTGCGATAAAATAGTATGCCAGAATGATCCAGAGCCAGAATTCTGTACTGGCAAGAATTCCGCCGATTCCGCCCTCCTTGAACAATGTCACGATCAGACCTGCAGGTCCGACTGCAAACACAGTTCCGACCATAACCAGCAGAACCACACTGAATACACGCATCACATTTTTCATTGCATTTCCAAGGTAAATACCACAAACCTCTGAAATTGATGTACCATTATTTCTTTCAGAAAGCATACCTGAAAAGTAATCATGGACACCGCCTGCAAAAATCGTACCAAATGTGATCCATAAAAATACGATCGGTCCCCACAGGGCTCCCTGCATGGCACCAAAAATCGGTCCCAGGCCTGCAATGTTTAAAAGCTGCACTAAAAAGAGCTTCCACTGCGGCATTACCACGTAATCCACACCGTCATTGATTTTGACAGCAGGCGTCTCCCTGTCATCCGGTGCAAATGTGTTTTCTACGATCTTCCCGTAGACAAAATAGCCTCCGATCAACAGAAGCAGACATAGAAAGAAACTAATCATAGAAATCCCCCTCCTTCTCTTTAGAGAATTTTAATAAATTTATTTTTCTTTTATAATTATATGTTTATTTTAAACAATTTTCAATAGTTTCCTTCTACTTTTTATTACATTTTTTACATTTTCAAACCCGGAATTTTTTCTTAATCTCCCGAACGAACGATTTTCCACGAAAAACTACGATTCCGGCCAGCAACAGAATGCTGATTCCTGTACAAAGTAAAGACGGATACCGAATCCGGACTGCCCCTGCTGCCAGAAGAATTCCCGGAATACATCCAAAGGCACCGATCTGAACAAGATAAAACAAATATTCGTTTTCCTCCAGCCTGCACACCCTTGCGACCACTGTCATTGCTGCAAGAATGACCAGAGATGCAAGCGGAAGCACAAAATCCGCTGCCCATCCATGCCATCCGGTAAAAACGTCCCACAAAAGCCCCGCTGCCGATATGAGCAGAAGCTGCCACATTCCATTTTTCAGAAGGTTCCTGCGCTTTTTATAGCCTACCATTACAAACAGCCAGGTACAAAGTACTCCCCCGCTCACAAAGCCTGCCCACAAAAATCCGGAAGGAAGCATCAGATTGACCACCCAGCTGATCACAACCGCAGCAATACACAAAAACGTAAAAATCTGCATACTCTTCTGCATCAGTCCCAGCTTCTTTTCCTGATATCCGGGGAAGTCATTCTCTTGTTCTGTAACGTGAATCCCTTCCTCTTTTAAGATCCGCAGAAAATTCCGCTGGATATTATGACTCAGTATTTTCGAGGTGATCCCTACTCTCATTTTATCCCCGTAAGAGCAGGAGCACATCTGCAGTTTGTCCGTACTTGTAAAAAATCCAAACGAATCCACATAGGTCTCAAACACATCCGGAAGCTGGATTTTTCCGATATTGGAATAAATCGCGGAAATACTTCTCCCGCCAAGCGTCGTTCCAGCCAGCAAAAACAGGTTTTTAATCTCCAGAGGCACGGCCCGAAGCAGAGGATTTTTTTCCAGACGGACAAGCCGGTTCATATTGTCTGCAATCCGCTCTTTTACAAGTTCTGTTCGAAAGACATGCTGCAGATTCTGCAAAACTTCCTCAAATCTCGTATTTTCTTCAAACACCTGACCAGCTTCAATCCAACCAAAAAAGTTCGTCATGGAATAGGAGGGAAAATAATTTCTCAGATTCACCGGCACCATCAGAGTGACCGGCTTTTTCATCTGACTTCTCGGCATCTCCTCGTGAATCGCACAAAGCAGTGCGGCAGAGAGAAATACCGTCACGGACACCCCGTATGCCTTCGCTCTTTTGTATACCTCTCCTGAAGAAAGAACGATCTCCAGAATCGACATTTCCTCCTGCTCCAGCCGTTCCCCTTTCAGCTGGAATGCAGGTCTGCTCTTTTTGACACTGCCATAATCTGATTTTGAATAATACTGCGAAAAGCTGTCTTCTTCGTGATCACTGGCTGTGGAAATCTCTTCTTCTGAAACAGGCGGAAACTCCACCTGTGGATAGCAAATCATCAGGTAATTCCGCACCAGTTCTTTTAAAAAATTCAGCGCTCCCGTCCCATCAGTCAGACAATGAAACACTTCCAGATTTATTTTCTTTTTATAATAAGAAACCTCAAACAGAAAGCTTTTCTGATCAGGCACATACAGTCCGCTGCAGGGCGGCCGATCTTCTGCCTTGACTTTTGGTTTTAAATTCCGCTGCTCCATATAGAACCAGAACAACCCTTTCCTGAGAACCGAACAATACAGCGGATACTTTTCCAGCGTACATTCCACTGCTTTTTGCAGAACTTCCTCTATGACATCCTCTTTCAGTTCACAATACAGCCGGAATACCCTGGTATCTTTCTTCCCGGTTGCTGCCGGAAATGCCTGTGCTGCATTATCCAGCTTTCTCCACTGTGAACGTTTCTTTTTCTGCATCGTTACCCCTCCCGTAAAAAATGGTCAATATACGCAAAACTCTCTTCCACATGAAGTCTTGAAACTCCAAGTGCAAAATACCCGTGAAATGCTCCTGCGATCCGATAGCACGTCACCTTATTTCCGGCTTCTTTCAGTCTTTTGGCATAATCCTCGCCCTCATCTCTAAGCGGATCAAACTCTGCACTCAGCACCAGCGTTTCCGGCATATTTGTCAAATCTTCTGCAAGAACAGGCGCCACATACGGACTTTTTAAATCCTCCTGCTTCCCGATATAAAGCTGCAGATAGTCATGCATCTTTCCTCTGGTAAGCAGATATCCTTCTCCGTTCTCCCGAATCGAATCATATGCAGAATCCAGTGTGTAGCAGTTGTTTACTGCCGGGTAGACCAAAATTTGCTTATGAATTGAAAATTCCCCGCGGTCTCTTGCCAGCAGACACAACGCCGCCGCCAGATTTCCTCCGGAGCTGTCTCCCATAACAGAAATCTGTCCCGGCTCAATCTTTGGAAAGATTTTCCCCTGATACAGTGCCCTTGCAGCCAGATAACAATCCTCAAGCCCTGCCGGAAACGGATACTCCGGTGCCAGGCGATATTCTACAGATATGATGGTCTTGTCAACAGATTTTGATAGCATACTGCAGATTCTGTCATATGTTTCTACACTCTCTGTAGACCATCCTCCTCCATGGATAAAAAAAATCGCGGAGGAAATCTCTTCTTTCTGCCTTTTTGTCTCTTCTGATGGGAAATATAATCTCAAAGGAGTCTTTCCACACTCTGTTTTTATCACAATATCTTCTTTCTCCACCCAGAGATGAAGCGGATCTAATTTTTTTAGATTTGCCAGTTTTCTGGCTGTATTTATCTCAATATTCTGGTTTGAAAATGCTGCCAGAACTGTCTGTATTACCTGATTCATAAATTGCCATTCTCCGTTACTGTATGAACAGTCACTATTCTCCTGTTGTATTTCTGAACTTTTATTATAGCACAGAAAAAGGCGAATGCCATCCTGACTTTCGCCATGGACTGCATCCGCCGTCATTTTTTCTGACCAGTACAACGAATACTAAGTTTCTGCTATGTTGTACTAGATACAAGCTTACTCTCCGAGAAAATAATGTCCGTATGCATCTGCCGCCTTGATCGCATCTGCCACTTTCTTCGGTGTCACTTCAAACGGCATATTGTGCAGAGTATCTGTCTCGGCACAGGCTGCCTCTGCCACTTTCATCAACTGTTCTTCCGTAATCTTACCTGCTCCCAGCTGTTCCAGTGTAACCGGAAGTCCACATTCGATGCAGAAATCGATCACCTGCTGCAGCTCTTCTGACGGGATGTTCTCAAGCACCAGCTGTGTGATCGTTCCAAATGCCACTTTCTCTCCATGGTACATATGATGACATTCTTCGAGTACTGTCAGACCATTGTGAATCGCATGTGCTCCTGCAAGACCGCCGCTTTCAAAGCCAATTCCGGACAGCAGTGTATTTGCCTCGATCACTTTTTCCACTGCTTCTGTACAGGCACCTGCTTCCAGTGCAAGCTTCGCCTTCACACCTTCCTCCATCAGCGTATCAAAACACAATTTTGCAAGGGCCATAGCTGCCCGTGATCTTTCCGCCTGCACAGGATGCGGCATCTGATCTCTGACACGCTCTTGCTTCAAAATAAG
>ENA-OPYY01000146-OPYY01000146.1-human-gut-metagenome-genome-assembly--contig:-NODE-146-length-30233-cov-2.613200_pt1 | contig 30233 bp, 33 predicted proteins | sample MGYA00242472_ERZ504481 | MGnify/ENA primary metagenome ERZ504481 (study PRJEB26092, sample SAMD00036265) | human gut metagenome | host: Homo sapiens | study: EMG produced TPA metagenomics assembly of...
GATTTCGATGACTATATACATTGTAAGGAATGTTGTTCAACAGTGCAGGGTGGTATCGTGAACGCGGATGATGAGCATTTGGAAAACGTGCTGGAGGGTCATACCTGTGAGCTGGAAACCTTTGGATTCAGTGAAAAGGCGGACCTGCGTGCGAAAGATCTGCATCTCGTCACAGGAAAAGGAACCCTGGGAATCGCCTATCAGGCGGAAGGTCTTATGGATTTTCCGGTGGAGATCGACCTTCCCGGCAAATTCAGTGTTTATAATTCCCTTACCGCGATTGCCATTTGCCGCCATTTTGGAGTCAGTGTTGAGAATATCCAAAAGGCACTGAAAGCTGCCAAGGTAAAAGGCAGGATCGAGATGGTAAAAGTCTCCGATGCGTTTACCCTTATGATTGATTACGCACACAATGCCATGAGTCTGGAGAGCCTTTTGACAACGCTAAAAGAGTATAAACCAAATCGTCTGGTATGTTTATTCGGATGTGGAGGCAACCGCTCCAAGCTCCGCCGTTATGAAATGGGAGAAGTGTCCGGTAAACTGGCAGATTTAACCATTATTACTTCGGATAATCCCCGTGATGAAGAACCGCAGGAGATTATTGATGATATTAAAATCGGCATTGGAAAGACAAACGGAAAATATGTGGAAATCATTGACAGAAAAGAGGCCATTGCCTATGCCATTCATCACGGACAGCCGGGCGACATTGTAGTTTTGGCAGGAAAAGGTCACGAGGACTATCAGGAAATCAAGGGCAAAAAATATCCTATGGATGAGCGTGTGCTTATTCAGGAAATCTTAGAAGAAGATAAACAGAATAAATGAGTAAAGTTTATGCAGATATTATCGTAGACATTTCTCAGGAAAAGCTGGATAAAAGTTTTCAGTATGAAATTCCGGAGAATTTGCAAAATCAGGTGGAAATCGGAAAAAAGTGCTGGTTTCCTTTGGAAACGGAAACAGAAAAATAAGCGGTTATGTCATTGGAATTCAGATACACCGAAGCTTTCACCGGAGAAAATCAAGCCTGTTTTGGAGGTTGTCACACAGGGGATTGAAATTGAGTCTCATTTGATTGCCCTTGCAGGCTGGATTGCAAAACTATGCTCTACCGTTAATCAGGCATTAAAAACCGTGCTTTTAGTAAAGGAAAAAGCTTCTGCAAAAGAAAAAAAATATATACGGCTTCTGATTTCAAAGGAAGAAGGGCAGACTTATCTGGAAGAATTTACAAGGAAGCATTATCTGGCAAAAGCCCGTCTTATGGAAGCACTTTTAGAAAATCAGGTGCTGGAATATAAGGAGGCAATGGACACTTTAAAGCTTTCCTCATCAGTGATTAAAGGAATGGAAGAAAAGAAGCTGATTGCTGTTGAAAGAGAACGATTGTATCGTACTCCTGTACCGAAAGATGCACAAAGGGGATATGAGTACCAGCTTTCCAAGGAACAGAAGGAAGTTGTGAGCGAGATTTTCAAAGAATGGCAGCAGGAGCAGCCTCGTCCTTGCCTTATAAAAGGGGTGACGGGAAGCGGCAAAACACAGGTCTATATGGAGCTTATAGAGGCTGTATTAAAACAGGGAAAGCAGGTCATTGTACTTATTCCGGAGATTGCCTTGACTTATCAAAATGTAGTGCGGTTTTACAGCCGTTTTGGCTCCTGTGTGTCTGTTATCAATTCCCGTTTATCTGTGGGAGAACGTTTTGACCAGTTTGAAAGGGCAAAAAAGGGAGAAATTTCCGTTGTCATTGGTCCACGCTCTGCCTTGTTTACACCTTTTCCAAATCTGGGACTGATTATTATTGATGAGGAGCATGAGGACTCCTATAAAAGTGAGAAAACACCTTGCTACCATGCAAGAGAAACCGCTGTCCAGCGAGGGAAAATGGAAAGTGCAAGGGTAGTTATGGGTTCTGCTTCTCCCAGTGTAGACAGCTATTACAGAGGAAAAGCAGGTGAATATCAGCTTTTATATCTAAATGAGAGATATGGAGGAAAAGAGCTTCCAGAGGTAGAAATCGTAGACTTGAAAGCAGAATTAAAGACTGGAAATCGTTCGATTTTCAGCCATGTACTGACAGAGAAGCTTGAAGAACGATTACAAAAAAAAGAGCAAAGCATTTTATTCCTCAACAGGAGAGGATATACAGGCTTTGTCAGTTGCAGGTTTTGCGGTTATGTAGTGAAATGTCCCCATTGTGATGTTTCTCTTACTGCTCACAGAAACGGAAAGATGATTTGTCATTACTGCGGCTATGAGATACCACAGGTAAAAACCTGTCCGTCCTGCGGCTCTCCTTATATTGGAGGATTTAAGGCAGGAACGCAGCAGATAGAAACGCTGCTGAAGAAAAGCTTCCCTGATGCCAGAATTCTCCGCATGGATGCAGATACCACAAAAAACAAAGGTGGACATGAAAAGGTGCTGTCTGCCTTTGCGGCAGGGGAAGCAGATATTCTCATTGGCACCCAGATGATTGTAAAGGGACATGATTTTCCAAATGTGACTTTTGTGGGCGTATTGGCAGCGGATTTATCCCTGTACAGCGAAGATTATTCGGGCTTCGGAAAAAACTTTTCAGCTTCTTTTGCAGGCAGTGGGAAGGGCAGGACGAGGACAGAAAAAGGGTGAGGCGGTTATTCAAACCTATCATCCGGAGCATTACAGTATTTTGGCGGCGGCAGCGCAGGATTATGAAGCTTTTTATCAGGCAGAGATTGGCTATCGCCTTTTGATGGATTACCCGCCGGCTGCTTTTATGACAGCAGTGAGAGGCTCTTGTAAAAACGAAGAATTATTAAAACAGGCAATGGAATACTGCCGAAAATATATAGAAAAAATATATAAAAAAGAAGATTTGATTTTAGTAGGACCTGCTCCCGAAACAGTTGCAAAGGTGCAGGACTATTATAAAATGGTTTTATATATGCGCCATGAAAACAGAGAAATTCTGGTCAGGCTAAAAGATGCACTGGAAAAATATATTGCAGTAAATAAAGGTTTTCAGGACATTTATATACAATTTGATTTTAACGTTTAGAAAAGGAGAGAAAAAATGGCATTAAGACAAATCAGAACACAGGGTGACGATATACTTACAAAAGAGTGCAGAAAGGTAGAGAAAATGACTCCGAAAATCAGAGAGCTCATTGACGACATGTTTGATACTATGTATGAAGCTTACGGAGTAGGATTGGCAGCGCCTCAGGTGGGAATTTTAAAACAGATTGTAGTCATTGACACTACGGGAGAAGACCCCATTGTACTGATTAACCCTGAAATTATAGAAACCTCCGGTTCTCAGACAGGAGAAGAAGGATGCTTGAGCGTTCCGGGAATGTCAGGAGTGGTAACACGCCCGAATTATGTGAAAGTAAGAGCCTTTGATGAAGATATGCAGGAATTTATTTTAGAAGGTGAAGAGCTTTTGGCAAGAGCAATCTGCCATGAAACAGACCACCTTCACGGAAGATTATATACAGAATTGGTGGAAGGCGAGCTTCATCACACAAGCTATGAGGAGGATGAAGAATGAGAGTAGTTTTCATGGGAACACCCGATTTTGCAACGGGAACCTTAGAAGAAATTGTAAGAAGCGGTTATGAGATAGTTGGCGTAGTAACACAGCCGGATAAGCCAAAGGGAAGAGGAAAAAACCTCATGCCAACACCGGTAAAAGAAGTGGCTTTGAAATATGATTTGCCGGTATATCAGCCCAAAAGAGCAAAAGAACCGGAATTTATCGAAACTTTAAGAGGCTTAAAACCGGATGTAATTGTGGTAGCTGCTTTTGGTCAGATTATCACAAAGGAAATTCTGGAAATGCCTCGTTTCGGATGTGTGAACGTCCATGCTTCTTTACTTCCGGCATACAGAGGAGCAGCGCCTATTCAGTGGGCTGTTATTAACGGAGACAAAGAGTCCGGCGTTACCATTATGCAGATGGATGAGGGAATTGACACCGGAGATATGATGGATAAAGTGGTTGTACCTATTGCAGAAGACGAGACAGGAGGAAGCCTGTTTGATAAGTAAGCGAAGCGGAGCAAAGCTTGCGTAAAGGTTTTAAAGGATTTGGAAGAAGGCAAAGCAGTGAGAGTAAAACAGCCAAAAGAAAGTACAACTGCTTATGCTTCCATGATTAGCAAAGGTATGGGAGAAATTAAATGGGACTGCAAAGCAAAAGAAATCGAGCAGTTAATCCGTGGTTTAAATCCATGGCCAAGCGCTTATACAAAAGTTCATGGGAAAATGTTAAAGCTTTGGAAAGCAGAGGTTTTAGAGGATACTGCCCACAGACAGACGGGTGAAATCGTAAAAATCGAAAAAGACGGTATTTGCGTACAGACAGGGGAAGGACTGCTGAAAATTCGTGAGCTTCAGTTAGAAGGAAAGAAACGCATGGATGCGGCAGCTTTCTTAAGAGGCTACTCCGTTTCGGAAGGAGAAATCCTTGGATAGAAGAGTTAGAGGATTAGATAGAGTATGGTAAATAAGGTAAATTTAAGAGAATTGGTACTGGGGATTTTGCTGGAAATCAATAAAGAAGGACAGCACAGCCATCTGGTTATCCGCAGTACATTAGAGAAATATCAATATCTGGAAAAGCAGGAAAGAGCTTTTCTTACCAGAGTCTGCGAAGGAACATTAGAATACAAGCTGCGTTTAGATTATATTTTAGACCAGTATTCTTCCGTACCTGTGGAAAAGATGAAACCGGTTATCCGTGAAATTTTAAGAAGCAGCGTATATCAGCTTTTATACATGGACAACGTGCCGGACAGCGCAGTTTGCGACGAAGCGGTAAAGCTGGCAAGAAAAAAAGGGTTTTATAATCTGACAGGTTTTGTCAACGGTGTTTTGAGAAAAGTGGCAAGAGAGTACGGCAGTATCCATTTTCCGGAAAAGATCAGCCGGTGGAATATCTTTCTGTTTTATATTCCATGCCAAAATGGCTGGTAGAAAAATTTTTGGGAGAGTATGGATTTGAAAAGACGGAAAAGATGTTGGAGGCGTTTTTAACGGAAAAACCTACGACCATTCGTATTCGTCAGCATCTGGTAGATAAAGGAGCTGTACTGGACAGCCTGAAAAGACAGAAGGTAACAGTGGAACCGGCTCCGTATGTGGAAAATGCCTATTATATAAAGGACTATGATTATCTTCCTGCTTTGGAAGCTTTTCGCATGGGAAACATTCAGGTGCAGGATGTCAGCTCCATGCTGGTAGGTGAAGTAGCAGATCCAAAAGAGGGAGATTATGTCATTGATTTATGTGCAGCGCCGGGCGGAAAGACTTTGTGCATTGCAGATAAGTTAAAAGGAACAGGGCGGATAGATGCCAGAGATATCAGCAGAACAAAGACAGACCTTATAAGGGAAAATGCCATTCGTCAGAACTTTTTAAATGTAGTGGTAACAGAAAAGGATGCCACGCAGTTAGACTCGGAGTCTTTTGAAAAGGCAGATATTCTTATTGCGGATGTACCCTGCTCCGGTCTGGGAGTAATCGGAAAGAAAACAGACATTAAATACAATATCACACAGAACGGAATTGCAGAGCTGGTAAATTTGCAGAGAAAAATTCTGGAGCAGGCTTCTACTTATGTAAAACCGGGCGGTACATTGATTTATAGTACCTGTACCATTAACAAAGAAGAAAATATTGAAAATGTCCGCTGGTTTGTGGAAAATTACCCTTATGAATTAGAAAGTATTGATGATTATCTCTGCGAAGAACTGAGAAGCGATACCACAAAGGAAGGATATTTACAGCTTCTTTCGGGAGTACATGATTGTGATGGATTTTTCATTGCGAGATTAAAGAGGAAAACAGAATGGAACAGATAGAAATAAAATCCCTAAGTCTGGTACAGCTAAAAAATGTGATGATTGAAATGGGAGAAAAGGCTTTTCGTGCAAAGCAGATTTATGAATGGCTGCATCAAAAGCAGGCAGAGAGCTTTGATGAAATGAGCAATCTGTCCGCAGCCCTTCGGGAAAAATTAAAAGAGCGCTGTGTACTGACTACATTGAAAATGCTGGAAGTGCAGACTTCAAAAATAGACGGAACACAGAAATATCTTTTTGCCCTTCCTGACGGAAATGTAGTGGAAAGCGTATTGATGAAATATAAACACGGAAACAGCGTGTGTATTTCTTCTCAAGTAGGATGTAAAATGGGATGCAGATTTTGTGCATCTACCATTGGCGGTTGGACAAGAAATTTGCTCCCGTCAGAAATGCTGGAACAGATTTATCGTATTCAGAAGCTGTCGGGAGAGCGTGTTTCCAATGTAGTCGTGATGGGAACAGGAGAACCTCTTGACAATTATGAAAATTTATTGCAGTTTATCCGACTTCTGACAGATGAAAACGGTCTGCATATCAGTCAGCGAAATCTCACTGTATCTACCTGTGGCATTGTGCCGAAAATGTACGCACTGGCAGAGGAAAATTTGCAGATTACACTGGCGATTTCCCTTCATGCTTCCAATCAGGAGAAGCGTGCAGAGCTGATGCCCATAGCCAATAAATATTCTATTGAAGAAGTGTTGGAGGCGTGCAGGAATTATTTTGAGAAAACCGGCAGAAGACTTACCTTTGAATACAGCCTTGTAGGCGGAAAGAATGACACAAAAGAGGACGCAGAGGAGCTGGCACGGCTGATTAAGGGGCTGAATTGTCATGTGAATTTAATCCCTGTAAACCCCATTAAGGAGCGGGATTACGTGCAGTCAGACAAAAAAATTATAGAGAATTTCAAAAATAAACTTGAAAATACCAAATAAATGTTACTATTAGAAGGGAAATGGGCCGGGATATTGACGGGGCCTGTGGACAGCTAAGGAAAAGTTATATCGATAAGAAAGAGGACTCGTAAGATGAAATCATATTCTGTAACTGATGTGGGACAGAAACGTCAGGTAAATCAGGACTTTGTGTTTGCATCTGAGGAGCCGGTGGGAAATTTGCCAAATCTTTTTATCGTTGCAGACGGAATGGGAGGGCATAATGCAGGAGATTTTGCTTCCAGTTTTGCCGTACAGACATTTCTTCACTCTGTTTTGGAGGATGAAAATCAAAATCCCATTAAGGTTATCCGCAGCGCAGTAGAAGAAGCAAACCGTAAGGTTCTTGAGAAAGCCAGAACACATGCAGATATGTCAGGAATGGGAACGACTATGGTGCTTGTCACAGTGGTAGATGACTATGCTTATGTAGCCAATGTAGGTGACAGCAGGCTGTATCTCATAGAGAATGGGATTACGCAGATTACAAAGGACCATTCTCTCGTACAGGAATTAGTAAGACGAGGATTGCTGACAAAAGAAGAAGCACAGAACCATCCGGATAAGAACAAGATTACAAGAGTAATCGGCATCGGTCCGGAGATAGAGGTGGACTTTTTTGACATACATTTAAAAGAAAACAGTACCTTACTATTATGTTCAGACGGATTGTCAAATATGGTTTCTGATGAGGAAATCTGGAGAATTGCAAATACAAGCAGAGATTTAAGAGAAATGGGAATGCGTCTTGTTTCTCTGGCAAATGAAAACGGCGGTAAAGATAATATAGCAGTAGTGCTGGTTCAGCCAGACACAAAAGAGGTGGAAATATGTTAAATATGGGAATTATTATAGGTGAACGGTATGAGGTTGTGGGCTGTATAGGCTCCGGCGGTATGGCGGATGTTTATAAAGCAAAAGACCATAAACTAAACCGTTTTGTGGCGATGAAGGTGCTGAAGCCGGAATTCAGCGCAGATACAAATTTTATACGGAAATTTCAAAGAGAAGCTCAGGCAGCAGCAGGTCTGGCGCATCCTAATGTAGTAAATGTCTTTGATGTTGGGGAGGATAAAGGCATTAACTATATTGTAATGGAATTGGTAGAGGGTATTACCTTAAAAGACTATATTTCGAAAAAAGGGAAGCTTACAGTAAAAGAAGCCACCAGTATAGCAATTCAGGTTTCTATGGGGTTAGAAGCAGCACATAATAGAAATATCGTACATCGTGATATTAAACCGCAGAATATTATCATTTCCACAGATGGAAAGGTGAAAGTAACAGACTTTGGTATTGCCAGAGTGGCATCATCAAATACTATTAGTACCAATGCAATGGGTTCTGTTCATTATAGTTCTCCAGAGCAAGTACGTGGTGGTTACAGTGACTTTAAGAGTGATATTTATTCGCTGGGTATTACCATGTATGAAATGGTGACAGGCAGAGTGCCTTTTGACGGAGATACAACAGTTGCCATTGCTATTAAACACTTGCAGGATGAGATGGTTCCTCCGTCTCAGTATGTGGCAGAATTGCCTCATAGTCTGGAAGAGATTATCTTAAAATGTACACAGAAAAGTCCGGACAGACGATACAGCACATTGGCAGAGTTGATTAACGATTTGAAACATTCTTTGATTGACCCAAATGGAAATTTCGTTAACCTGACTCCTCTTAGTAATCATGCACAGACAATTATGATTACACCGGATGAAATGAAAGAAATTCAGAACAGTGCTTATACACAACCAACATCTATCTATAACGATGAAGAAGACGATGAAGATGATGAGGATGAAGAAATCTTCGAAAAACCATCCAAAAAGCGCCGCCGCAAGCATGAGGAAGAGGATGAAGATGACGAAGATGAAGAAAGTGGTGGAATTAACACAAAGCTGGAAAAAGCTATGACCATCGGCGGTTTGATTATCGGTGGTATTATTATCTGTATCCTTGTCTATATGATTGCATCTGCTGCAGGTCTGATTAAAGGCGGAAGCAGCAAAACAGAGAAACCGAAAGTAGAACAGACTCAGGAAAATAAAGAAGATGAAAAACTGAAAGTTCCTAATATTGTAGGAAAATCTGAAGATGATGCATTAAAAGAGTTAAATTCAAAGCATCTGGGACTGAAAAAGGGCGGAGAAGAAGCTTCTGATACCGTACCGGAAGGTATGATTGCCCGTCAGGACCTGCAGCGGGAACAGAGGTAGAAAAAATACAAAGTTAACTTATTACATCAGCACAGGAAAGGCTAAAGAAAAAGAAGAAGTTACAATTCCTACAGGACTGGCAGGCAAGACTTTAAGCGATGTTCAGGCTGAATTACAGCAGTTGGGACTTAGCAAAGTAACGATTGAAAAGACAAAAAGCGAAGATGTAGCAGTAGGTAAAGTTATTTCTGTAAATCCAAAAGAAGGTACTTCTGTTTCCAAAGACACAGAAGTGACAATTACAGTCAGCATCGGTTCCGGCGATGAAATGGTATCCATACCAAATGTTCGTGGAGTAAAAGCAGCAGATGCACAGGCAACCTTAGAGAAAAAAGGACTGATTGTAACAGTGGAAGAAGCTTATGACGAAAATGCCGGTGTCGGAGAAGGTGAAGTATATGCACAGACTCCAAAAGCAGGAAACCGTGTAGAAGCAGGAACTTCTGTAACAATTAAGGTTCTGAATAAAAATGCTGCTTCCAATGGAAGTGGAGAGACACAGAACGGCGAAAGCGTAGAAGCCGGACAGTGGGCTACACCGGAAGATGTCAACATTGAAAAACCAAGCAATTATCAGGGCGGTCAGGTACGCCTTCGTCTGGTACAGGACGGAGATGGCAGCCAGAGTAGCGGAGGAAAAGTTATTCTTTCTGATAAGGTGCTTGAATTCAGTGAAAAGGCGGATACAATGTAGGACGAATTGTGGGAAAAGAAGGTGTTTCCACAGGAACATTGTATTTTGATGAAATGCAGTCTGACGGAAATTATAAAGTTTTATATCAGTATCAGTTAGAATTTGAAAAAGAATAAGAAACTTTATGTTAATAGTTGGGACAGGATTGAAAATCCTGTCCCATTTTGCGTGTTTGGATAAACTTCTTGACAAATATGTTGGATACGACATACAATGAGATTATTCTTGAGAGGATTGGTGAAAATAATGAGTGAATTTCGTGATTTTTTAGACGAACAGCTTGAGGATAAAGAATTTAGAGAAGAATATGAAAATATGTCTCCGGAATTTGATATTATTCGAGCAATGGTAGCAGCGAGAAAAGAGCGAAATATGACACAAAAGGAATTAGCAGAAAAGACAGGGATAACGCAGGCAGATATTAGTCGTATTGAAAACGGTACACGTAACCCTAGCCTTGATATGATTAAAAGATTGGCAAAAGGAATGGGAATGAGACTAAAATTAGAATTGATATGAAAAAAGTAATTTGTGCAGACCGTCTGCACAAATTGCAAACTTAAAGTTCATTAAACAAAAAAGCCTTTATGGGTGGGAATTTTCAATGAAATATTTACAGTATACAGAAAATGTGATATAACAAGAAAAGCTATAAAGAAATACAGGTAGGTTCAATGCAGGGAAGAATTATAAAAGGAATTGCCGGCTTTTATTATGTAACAGCAGAGTCGGAATTATATGAATGTAAAGCAAAAGGAATTTTCAGAAAAGAAAAAATGAAGCCGCTGGTAGGCGATTTGGTAGAAATAGAAATTTTAGATGAGGAAAAGAAATTGGGAAATATTGTAGATATTTTACCCAGAAAGAATTCTCTTATCCGTCCGGCTGTGGCAAATATTGATCAGGCTCTGGTTATTTTTGCTGCTAAAGAACCAAATCCAAATCTGTCCTTACTAGACCGATTTTTAGTGACTATGGAGCGACAGGAAATTCCGGTTCTGATTTGTATCAATAAAGAGGATTTAGCGCTGCCGGAAGAAATAGAAGAAATCAAGACTATTTATCAAAATTGCGGTTATCCTGTAATCTTTACCAGTGCAAGCAAGGAAAAAGGAATTGAAGAGCTTCGTGCTGTTTTAAACAGTAAAACCACAGCAGTGGCAGGTCCTTCCGGTGTAGGGAAATCTTCATTGACAAATTTACTTGCTCCCGGTATCAACATGGAAACGGGAGAAATCAGTAAAAAGCTTGGGAGAGGGCGTCATACTACAAGACATTCTCAACTTATTGAATTATGGCAGGAAACGTATCTTATGGACACACCGGGATTTACTTCTTTCTATGTGGAGAATATGGAAAAGCAGGAGCTTCGCTATTATTTTCCTGAATTTCAGGATTATGAGGGGAACTGCAGATTTCAGGGATGTACCCATACTCATGAGCCGGGTTGTATGGTAAAAGAAGCTTTAGAGCATGGAAAAATCAGTTACAAAAGATATGAGAATTATTTAGAAATGTATAGAGAACTTGAGGAAAAAAGGAGGTATTAGAAATGGAATATCAGTTATCCCCATCTATTTTAGCAGCAGATTTTTCAAAGCTGGGTGAGGAAATTGCAAAGGTAGAGAATGCTGGCGCACGCTGGCTTCATATTGATATTATGGACGGGCAATTTGTGCCGTCTATTTCGATGGGAATTCCGGTGATTTCATCTATTAGAAAAAGAACAGATTTATTCTTTGATGTTCATATTATGGCTCTGGACCCTACTCCTTTGATTGCAGATTTTGCAAAGGCAGGAGCAGATTTAATTACTGTTCATGCAGAAGCATGCCCTAATTTGGACAGAACACTGCGTCTTATCAGAGAGAAAGGGTGTAAAGTTGGTGTTGCCATTAATCCGGCGACATCTGTTCATGTATTAGAAAATGTACTGGAAATCGTGGATATGGTGTTAATTATGACAGTTAATCCGGGATTTGGAGGACAGGCATATATTCCTTATTGTGCAAATAAAGTGCGTCAGATACGAGAAATGGCAAAGGAAAGAAATCTGACTTTGGATATTGAGGTTGACGGTGGAATTAACAAAAATACCATTCAGGAGGTAGTGGATGCCGGAGCAAATATTATTGTAGCCGGTTCTGCTGTTTTTCAAGGTGATGTTGATGCAAATGTCAAAGAACTGAAAGGAATTATGGAAAGATAATGAATACCGTACTGATATGTGGCGGATTTTTAGAAGAAGAAACTGCAAAAAAAGTATTAGAAAAAATCAAACCGGATTGTATTATCGGTATTGATAGAGGATTGGAATTTTGTTACAGAAATCAGATTTATCCTCAGTATATTTTGGGGGATTTTGATAGTGTTGATAAACGGATACTGGATTTCTATGAAAACCAAAAGGAAATTCCGGTGCAGAGATATAAGCCGGAAAAAGATGCCACAGATGCGAGAATAGGTCTGGAACTGGCATTAAAGCTGGGGAGTAAGAGGATTTTCCTGTTAGGGGCAACAGGAGGAAGATTAGACCATTATATGGGGAATTTGCAGTCTTTACAAGTGCCTTTAAAATATGGAGCAAAAGCGTGGATTATTGACAGCCAGAATGTCATTACTGTGTGGGACAGCTCCTTTTCTATAAAAAAACAGGACAGCTTTGGGAAATATATTTCTTTTCTGGCAATGAGTGAAAAAGTGGAAGGAATTACATTAAAAGGCTTTAAATACCCTCTTTTGAAATATACCATGACAAATGATGACGGCATTGGTATCAGTAATGAAATAGAGGAAGATACAGCGTATGTGGAGTTTGAAAGTGGTATTCTTTTGATGATTATGTCGAGAGATAAAAAATGTTAAATAAAATGGAAATTTCCGTTTCAATTTGCATATCAAACAATAAGACCATGGAATTTAACAGACATCGTCTGTTGAATTTCCGTGGTCTTATTGCAGTTAATTGTTCAATAGTTTCTTCTAAATGATGAAATCTATTTTTCGATTGCGTCAACTAAAATTATTTATCTGCTATTGCCACAGTCTTTATGGCACTGTATCTTCATAAAGAATTAGCGGAAGCATCTAAAAGCGGGATTATAAAAAAGGAATAAACTTTTCAACGTTGAAAATGTTGATTTACATTGAATTTGAAGCTCTATTGTGGTAATCTAAGAATTGCTATATTAGAGCTTCTTATACATTTATATTACAGAAGAAAAATAAAAGAGATTAACATGATGGATTGTGGTGCTCGATAGGAGTAACAATAAGCGCAAGCCTATCAAATAAAGGAATTCTAAGGAGGAAAATAGAAAAATGAAATTAGGTATCGTTATTATTTGCCTGATTTCATGTATGTCCGTATAAGTCGTTAAAAGCCTTTAAATGCTGATAGCTAGAGCATTTAGCGGATTTGGGACTCGGATATAACTCCATATAAATTCATATAAGTTTTTGAAAAATGGCCCACTTTGTGGCCCACTGGTTTTTTAATGTTTTATCGAAGCCCTATACAGTAAGTACGAACATTATATAACACAATAATTACAGAAAAAGAGTTGATATTTTTGCGAAGATATCATATACTATTCTTAGATAGAGGACTATCTTCGGGAGAGTTCCTGCCATATAAGTGGAAGATTTTAAACTCGGGAGAGCTCCTGCCATATAAGTGGAGGATTTTAAACTCAAAGGGAGCGTTAGCTCCCTTATTTTCGTATAAGGATAAATAAAGGAGATATGGATGGAAGAATTCAAACTATATAGTGTTTCGGACGATTATGTGGAATGGTTGCGTAAGGAATTTCCAAACGTATATTCCAATAAAATAAATTCCAGAACACACACCAGAAAATATTTAGGGGTGGTTCTGCAGATTGGGCAATATCATTATTATGTTCCAATGTCCTCACCGAAAGATTCAGATTATCAGATTGCAGGAAAAAATAAAGTCATTCAGAAAAGCATTGTGCCGATTATTCGAATTGTAGTGAAAAATATAGATGGTGAAAAAGAATTGAAGGGAACCCTTAGAATCAGTCATATGATTCCGGTACCTGCATCAGAACTTGAATTATATGATTTGGAAAATGAATCAGATAGTACATATAAAGACCTTGTTCACAATGAAATGATTTTTATTCGTAAGCATCGTGAGAAAATTATTTCAAATGCAAAAGTGATGTACAAGCAAAAAGCATCGAATGATACAACTGCCGGGTATGTAAAATCAGCGTTGGATTTTCAAGCACTTGAAGAGTTATGTGATAGGTATGAGAAAGCAAAGGAGGTGTTGAACCATGTGTTACTTGCTTGCAAAGAGGTTTGATAGTACAGGAAGTTTGGCATTGCAGACTGCTCATGGTCAGCATTTGGCAGAATTTAAAAGAAAATTGATTGAAAAAATAGGATATGATGATATTCAGCTTGTCACAATCAGAAGACCATCAGCTTATGGAGAATATGAGCCATATCATTTTGTTGATACAGAAGAATTTGAAAAACAAGTTGTAAATATGTAAGAGATTAAAGGTGATCTACTAAGGTGGGTCATCTTTTTTATGGGAAAAATATAGAGAGTAAGAGAAGGCGTCTATGACTGATGATGGGATTGAAAAAGCCATCCAGCAGAAGCATGTACGTCTCATGATCATGCTCCCATCCAGGTGTATCTGGGAGCCAATGTTAAAGTGGGCTGGAATAGATGAAGATAAATGATGACAGGAACGAGGCGTATGAAAAATGAAGTCCCGATTTGGGAGGAAAGAGTTTGAAAGATTTATCTCGGAAAGTGTAGAAATATAGAAGAAGGGAAAAGTGTTAGAATTTGAAACTGAATATTCACAAAGATACCATGGTATGGTAGAATATAAATTACTGTATTAGAGGTTCTTGAGAAAGGAGCTGAAATATGGGGAAAGATATATCAGGCAAGGATGACTTTGTATAATATGCTTGAATATGCGAAAGAAAATAAAGTGTTATATAGGAATCCTTGTAAAAGGTCAGTGCTATGAAAAGCAGTATCGAGTTGTTTTATAAACTGGATTACGAACAGAAAAAATCAAAGGATTTATAGGAGGAAATAGAAGAAATGAAATTAGGTATCGTAGGGTTACCAAACGTAGGAAAGAGTACATTATTCAATTCATTGACAAAGGCAGGCGCAGAATCTGCAAACTATCCGTTCTGTACCATTGATCCAAATGTAGGTGTTGTGACAGTGCCGGATCACAGATTGGATGTGCTGGGCGAGATGTACAACACAAAGAAGATCACACCGGCAGCGATTGAGTTCGTAGACATCGCAGGGCTTGTGAAAGGAGCATCCAAAGGAGAAGGGCTTGGAAACCAGTTTCTTGCTAATATCCGGGAGGTCGATGCGATCGTGCATGTCGTAAGATGCTTCGAAGACAGCAACATTGTCCATGTGGATGGAAGCATTGATCCATTGCGTGACATTGAGACGATCAATCTGGAACTGATCTTTTCCGATCTGGAGATTTTGGAGAGAAGGATCGCAAAAGTGGTAAAGCTTTCCAGAAATGATAAGACAGCAGCAAAAGAGCTGGAGCTGTTAAAACGCATCAAAGAGCATCTGGAAGAAAATAAGATGGCGAAGAGCTTTACAACAGACGATGAGGAAGAACAGGAATGGCTGACAAGCTACAATCTTCTGACATACAAGCCGGTGATCTTTGCGGCAAATGTGACAGAGGACGATCTGGCAAATGACGGTGCAGACAATGCCGGAGTACAGAAAGTGCGGGAATACGCAGCAGAAGAGAACTGTGAAGTATTTGTAGTCTGCGCACAGATTGAACAGGAGATCGCAGAGCTGGATGAGGATGAGAAAAAGTTATTCCTGGATGATCTTGGTCTGGAGGAGTCCGGTCTGGAAAAACTGATCAAAGCAAGTTATCATCTGCTCGGACTGATCAGCTATCTGACAGCGGGAGAGCAGGAGTGCCGTGCATGGACGATCACAAAGGGAACAAAGGCACCTCAGGCAGCCGGAAAGATCCATACAGATTTTGAACGTGGATTTATCCGTGCAGAGGTGGTCAGTTATGATGATCTGATGGCATGCGGAACACATGCAGCAGCCAAAGAGAAAGGTCTGGTAAGACTGGAAGGGAAAGAATATGTCGTTCAGGACGGAGATATTATTGTATTCCGGTTTAATGTATAAAATTGGAGGCAGGAAGCATGCACTATGATATTAGTTTTCCACATCTTGGAATTCATCTGGAACATGTCGGAAAGACGATTTCCATCTTTGGATTTGAAATTGCATATTATGGGATCATCATAGGAACCGCAATCCTTCTTGGTTTTGTGATTGCCACCGCGGAGGCAAAGCGTACCGGGCAGGATCCGGAGAATTATCTGGATATGGGGATGATCGGTGTGGTCTTTGGCATCATAGGAGCCAGGTTGTATTATGTGATTTTTTCCTGGGACATGTATAAGGATAACCTTCTGGAGATTCTGAATATCCGGGAAGGCGGACTGGCAATTTACGGAGGTGTGATCGCAGCGGTACTGACAGTGATCATTGTAGCAAAAGTGAAGCATTTGAGTGCACCTCAGATTTTTGACACGATTGCGCTTGCACTGTTAAATGGGCAGATGCTGGGACGTTGGGGAAATTTCTTTAACAGAGAGGCATTTGGGGAATATACGGACAGTCTGTTTGCAATGCGTCTTCCAATCGATGCAGTCAGAAGTTCGGATGTGACAGAGCAGATGCGCATGCATATCCAGAGTATTGGTGGTGTAGAATACATTCAGGTTCATCCAACATTTTTATATGAATCCCTCTGGTGCTGTGCACTTCTGATCATACTGTTTGTGTATCGAAAGCATAAAAAGTATGAAGGGGAATTGTTTCTTCTTTATATGTTCGGATATGGACTTGGACGTGTATGGATTGAGGGACTTCGCACAGATCAGCTGATCCTCCCGGTGGTTGGACTTCCGGTTTCGCAGCTTCTGGCAGGAGTGCTGGTAGTGGTAATGGGAATCTTGATTGTGTATCTGCGAAAGCACCATTCCAGATACGCAATGCTGGCATTGAAAACGGAGCCTGTGAAAGAGTGAATGATAGGGGAGAACGAAAAACTGCAGTAAAATAACTGCAGTTTTTTTGAACTTTTTTGTCTTTTTCAGGTGAAAAAGACTCCAGAATGCAAGAATGGAAAAGTGAAATTGCATAAATAAAATCAAAAATAGCTTGAAATCAAAGGAGAAGTAGTATATAATGAGTAAATCTTAACACTAGTTATAATAATACTTTAGTGCGGTGATCTATTAGCGCTAGGAATGATAAAATTGATCAAACAGATAGGTGTGGCAAGGAGGAAATGGTATGAAATTTGCAGAGATGCCTTATCAGAGAGTAGATACAGAGGCTGTTGTAGCAGCTTTAAAAGAACTGACACAGGAGCTGAAGGCAGCAAAAAGTGGAGAGGAACAGTTTGAGATCCATCAGAAGTTTTATGCGCTGCGTGATGAGTATAATACGACGATTCAGATCGCTATGATCCGCAGTGATGTAGATACTGCAGATGAGTTCTACAGCGAAGAAAAGAATTATTACAATGAGGTTCTTCCGACGATCAACAATCAGGAGACAGAGTACAGAAAAGCATTGTACTATTCTCCGTACAGAGAAGTATTGGAAGAGAAGATCGGAAAAGTGGCATTCAAGAGTATGGAGCTTGAATTTAAAGCTATGGATGAGAAACTGATCCCGCTGATGCAGGAGGAAAATGCGCTGACAACACAGTATGACAAGCTGATTGCAAGTGCAAAGATCGACTGGGAAGGGGAAACTTTAAACCTGTCTTTACTTCGTCCATATATGACTCATGAAGATCGTGAGATCAGAAGAAAGGCACATGAAAAATACAGTGCGTTTTTCCAGAGCAAAGCAGAAGAACTGGATGAGATCTATGACAAGCTGGTGAAGAATCGTACAGCGCAGGCAAGACTTCTTGGATATGAGAACTATGTGGAGCTTGGATATTACCGGATGAACCGTAATTCTTATGGAAGAGAAGATGTGGAGAACTTCCGCAGACAAATCAAAGAGTACTTTGTACCGCTTGCAGAAAAGATGCATGACAAAAGAAGAGAAAGACTGGGACTTGAGAAGCTTTCTTATATTGATGAGAACATGTATTTCGTGGACGGAAATCCAAAACCACAGGGAACTCCGGAAGAGATCATGGCGAATGGACAGAAGATGTATGAGGAGCTTTCACCGGAGACAAAAGAGTTCTTTGAATTTATGATGGAGAATGAACTCTTTGATGTGCTCGGCAGAAAGACAAAAAAGGCCGGCGGTTATATGACATATCTTCCGAAATATCGCGCACCGTTTATTTTTGCCAATTTCAATGGAACAAGCGGAGATGTGGATGTTGTGACACATGAGTGCGGTCATGCGTTCCAGGGATATGTTTCTGGAAGTGATCCGATCGAAGAGCATTGGGATATCACGATGGAGACAGCAGAGATTCATTCTATGTCTATGGAATTCTTTACAGAACCATGGATGAATTTGTTTTTTAAAGAAGAAGCTGACACATACAGACAGATGCATCTGGAAGATGCGATCGCATTTATTCCGTACGGATGCATGGTGGACGAATTCCAGCATATTGTCTACAGCAATCCGGATCTGACACCGGATGAGAGACATGCGGCATGGAAGAAGCTGGAGGAAGAATACAAACCACATCTTGATTACGAAGGAGATCCATTTATGGAAAAAGGTGGTTTTTGGCAAAAACAGCTTCACATTTATGATACTCCGTTTTATTATATAGACTATGTACTGGCACAGACCTGTGCGATGCAGTACAAAATCTGGATGGATGAAGACTACAAAGCGGCATGGCAGAGTTATCTGAAGCTGTGCAGGCTGTCTGCAAGTGATTTCTATACAGAGATGTTAAAAGAAGTGGGGCTTCAGGTTCCGTTTGAAGACGGATGCGTACGCACACTGACAGAAAAACTGGGAGTAATGATGAAATAAGAGCCCGGTCGATGAATCCGTGTTTGTTTCCGCATTTTCAGCAACAGATGAGTAATACGGCTATGAAAAAACAGAGTAAATAAATCGGAAGATGCAGGAATCAACATAAATATTTTTTAAGGAGGAAAAAATATGAAAAAGAAAGCATTAGCTTGCCTTTTAGCGGCAGTAATGGCACTTTCACTTGCGGCTTGCGGCAGTGGGTCAGACAATAAGAAAACAAGTGAAAAAACAGAATCACAGGACACAAATACTTCATTAGAAGCAACAAACCAGCTGATCGAAGCAGAGGATCCTTCTGCACTTCCTGAGACAGCAGCAAAGAGAAAAGACACACTGATCGCAGGTGTTGCAGACTTTGCAGGTGTATTCAATCCGGTATACTGGGAAGCAAATGAGGATATGCAGGTTGTATCAGCAACAAACGCATCTCTGAGTGTCAATGATGACAAAGGTGAGATCGTTGATGGTACAGCAAGCATGTCCGTTTCTGAGGATGGTAAAGTTTACACATATAAACTGACAAAAGAAAAATACAACGATGGATCTGATGTAAAAGCAGAAGACTATGTAAATTGGTACAAAGTAGTAGCTGATCCAAGTATGATGGATATCAGGATATTTCTAAAGTAAACGTTGTAGGATATGATGACTACAAAAACGGAAGCGCTACAGAAATTTCCGGTATCAAAGTGGTAGATGAGAGCACAATCGAGATTACTCTGGAAGCAGCAAACACAAGTGCACCATACGTATTAGGTTCAGCAGTGCCGATCTCTACAGCAAAATATGGAGATCTGATCAAGAAAGGTGACCTTTCTAAATTCAAATCATTGAATATGGTTGACTATGTATCGAATGGTGCATATGTATTGAAAGAGTACAAAGAAAAAACATCTGCGACTCTGGAAGCAAACCCGAACTTCTACCTGGGAGAGCCTAAGACAAAGAACCTGATCTTCAAAGTTGTTGCTACAAATGCAGAGCTTCAGGCAGTAGAGACAGGTGATGTAGATATCCACGATCAGGTTGTCTGCGATGATGACCACATCGAAGAAGCACAGGCAGCAGGATTCATCAACATGAAGATCCAGCCGACTCTTGGATATGGATATGTGGCAGTAAACCATAAAAATGAGATTTTCCAGGATGCAAAAGTGCGTCAGGCGCTGCTTCATGCAATCGACCGTAAGTCTCTGAACCAGGCTGTTTACGGACAGTATGCAATCACACTGAATATTCCTCAGGCGCCGATTTCATGGCTGTATGATGACGAAGGTCTGGAAACATACGATTATGATCTTGACAAAGCAGCAGAGCTTCTGAAAGAAGCCGGATGGGAAAAAGACGGCGACAAGCTGATGAAAGACGGAAAACAGATGAAGATCGTCTTCAGTGCAATGTCTGGAAACATCGTAACAGATACTATGATCCCACTGATGATCGACGCATACGGACAGCTTGGTATCGACTTCCAGGCAGAGTATGTTGACTGGCCGACACTGCAGTCTAAATCTCAGAACGGTACATTTGATATGCTGTTCATGGCATGGGGACTGACAGCAGATCCAGATCTGACAGGAACATTTGCAAGTCCGGAAGCAGGCGGATCTCAGAACCACACAGGATATGCAAATCCAGAACTGGACAAGATGCTCGCAGAGGCACTGGCTTCTACTTCGAAAGAAGAGCAGAAAGAAAAATACAAAGAAATTTACAAACTGATCAATGAAGATCTTCCGACATACCCGATTTACGAGAGATGTGACCTGATCTGCTACAACACTCGTGTACAGAACATCGAGCAGAGCTCATATGTAAAATGGTATCAGCAGGATAAGATTGTCAACATTGAAGTTGAGTAATCGAAGTACTCTAAAAAAATAACAAAGCCGTAAGACTTGAAGCTCAAATAGGGATCCAGCGAGGTTTCCCTTCGAACAAACGGCCCGCAGGGGGTGGATACGAACTCGATTCGTTCTATTTCCTGCGGGCAAAATTAAGTTATTTGATCATGAGCAAAACAGAGTCAAATAAAGATTGGAGGTTTTTAACAAATGTGGAAATATGCAACTCGCCGTGTTCTCACGATGATTCCTATTCTGATCGGTGTATCTATGGTTGTATTTCTTTTGGTAGCAAGCCTGCCGGGAGATGCCGTTGATGCTCATGCAGGCGGAAACATCACAGCGGAGAAGATAGCGCAGAACAAAGCACTTTTAGGATTAGACAAACCGATACCGGAAAGATACGTAAACTGGGCAAGTCATGCGATCAGAGGAGATTTTGGTATCTCGATCAGTTACAAGATTCCGGTAACAGAAGTCATCGGTAAATTTGTATGGAACTCGTTTTTAGTAGCTGCTGTAGCGTTCATACTGCAACTATTGATCGCGATTCCAATCGGCGTTATTTCGGCGACCAAGCAATATTCAATTTTTGACAATACATTCTCGGTAGTAGCATTTGCCGGTATTTCACTGCCATCATTCTTCCTGGCAATGATTCTGCGGCATGTGTTCTCTGTCAAGTTGGGGGTTCTTCCTCTTGACGGTATGATAACTGCCGGAGCAAACAATACAGGCGGGGCTTATGTTTTAGACGTAGTGCTTCATATGATCCTTCCGGTTGTGACACTGACAGTGATCCAGTTGGGTGGTACCATGCGTTATGTGCGTACATCCATGCTTGAGGTAATCAATCAGGATTACATCAGAACTGCCCGTGCAAAGGGACTTCCGGAAAAAGTGGTAATTTACAAACATGCGTTGAAGAATGCGATGATCCCGATCGTAACATATGTCGGAGGTGCAATCCCGGGACTTTTCGCAGGTGCGATGATCACAGAGACTGTCTTTGCGTGGCCTGGAATCGGTAAAGTATTCCTGGATTCGATTGGAAAGAGAGATTATCTGTTTATGATGGGATTCACAATGTTCCTTGCAGTACTTACAATGCTTGGAAATTTACTTTCCGATTTATTATATGGTGCGGTTGATCCGCGTATTCGTTTGAAGTAGAAAGGAGGAGGACACGTGAAAAAAACAGAAGATGCAAATAAAAGAATTGCAAAACAGGCAGCAGCGAGCAAGAGCATGGAATCCCCCTGGAGACTTGCAATGAAGCGATTGTCCAGAAATAAACTGGCAATAGCAGGACTGATCTTTTTAGGAGTCATGATCGTTCTTTGTATTGTGGGACCAATCGTATCTCCGTATTCAGATATTACAGCAACTGATATTGCGAATGCAAAACAGCCGCCGAGTGCACAGCACTGGTTTGGAACAGACGAAAATGGACGAGATGTCTTTACCCGTCTTCTTTATGGAGGACGTATTTCCATGACAGTTGGTCTGGCGGCGACAGCACTTCAGATCTTTATCGGTGCATTATTAGGTTGTACCGCAGCATACTATGGCGGAGTTGTGGATTTTGTCATCATGCGTGTAGTAGACGTTATTCTGTCTCTGCCGACGATGCCGATTCTGATCATGCTCAGTGCCATGATGTCAGACTGGAAAGTGGACACCGGAGTTCGTGTATATTATCTGATGGTAATCCTTGCGGCGATCGGATGGGCCGGTACGTGCCGGTATATCCGAGGTCAGGTACTTTCGATCCGTGAGATGGATTATATGTCAGCAGCGGAATCACTTGGTATCCGCGATCTGCATAAGATTTTCAAACATATTATGCCGAATGTTATCCCGATCATCATTGTTACAGCAACACTGGCAATCGGTGATACGATCATCATGGAATCCACCATGTCTTATCTGGGAGTCGGTGTACTTCCTCCGATGTCCAGCTGGGGACAGATGGTATCTGCAGGAACAAACCTGATGACATTCAAACTGCGTCCATGGCTGTGGATGCCGGCAGGATTCTGTATCTTATTGACAGTACTTGCGGTGAACCTTGTAGGTGATGGCCTCAGAGATGCATTTGACCCGAAAATGAAACGCTAAGTAAGTTTTGACAAGGAGAAAAGTTATGGCATTTATAGAATTTAAAAATCTTCATACATGGTTCTATACAGACGCTGGAATTGTCAAGGCAGTCAACGGCGTTGATTTTGAGATCCGCAAAGGAGAGACAGTCTGTGTAGTAGGAGAATCCGGATGTGGAAAGAGTGTTACTTCACTCTCTCTGATGCATCTGGTTCAGTCACCTCCGGGAAAAATCGTGGATGGTGAGATCCTGATGGATGGAAGAGATTTACTGAAGCTGAGCAAGAGCGAAATGGAGCATGTCAACGGAAAAGATGTTGCAATGATCTTCCAGGAGCCGATGACTTCTCTGAATCCGGTACTCAAAGTCGGACATCAGATCATGGAAAGTATTCTTTTCCATACAGATGCAACAAAAGAAGAAGCAAGAGCAAAAGCTCTGGAAATGATAAAACTGGTTGGTATTCCGAGAGCGGAAGAAATCATGGAATGCTATCCTCACGAGCTTTCCGGTGGTATGCGTCAGCGTATCATGATTGCAATGGCTCTGGTATGTAATCCGAAGCTGTTGATCGCAGATGAGCCGACGACTGCGCTGGATGTAACGATTCAGGCACAGATTCTGGATCTGATGCGCAAGCTGAAAGAGGAAATGGATATGTCCATCATGCTGATCACGCATGACCTGGGCGTCGTTGCAGAGATGGCAGATTACGTGGTTGTTATGTATGCCGGAAATGTTGTGGAAAAAGGAAAAGTACTGGATATTTTCCAGAATCCGATGCATCCATATACAATCGGGCTGTTAAAATCAAAACCGATCATCGGTAAGACCAATCACAATGAGCGTCTGTATTCGATCCCGGGACAGGTTCCGAACCCGATCAATATGCCGGAGAACTGCCATTTCAATGAGAGATGTGAGTTCTGTCAGGAAGGCTGTAAAGAAAAAGAACCAAAACTGGTACACGTTGGAAACGGTCATTATGTTGCATGCTTTGTCAACGCACCGGAAAAGGAGGAAGTATAAATGAACAGAGAAAATGAAATCATTTTGGATGTCCAGAATCTGAAAAAATATTTCCCGATCCGTGGCGGTCTGATCACAAGAACAGTCGGACATGTCAAAGCTGTAGATGGAATTTCTTTCAAACTGAGACGTGGTGAGACACTGGGAATCGTAGGTGAGTCCGGATGTGGAAAATCAACAGCCGGAAGAACAATCTTAAGACTGCATGATATCACAGACGGAAAGGTCATTTTCAAAGGAGAGGACCTTGCAAAATGTTCCAAAAAGGAAATGCGTGCAAAACGTCTGCAGATGCAGATGGTATTTCAGGATCCTTACGCTTCTTTGAATCCCCGTATGACGGTCGGAAACATCATCGGGGAGGCTCTGCTTGATCACAAATTGATGAGTAAGGCAGAAGCACGTGAAAAGGTATTGGAGACAATGGAAATCTGCGGACTTCCTACGTATTATATCAACCGTTACCCGCATGAGTTTTCCGGTGGACAAAGACAGCGTATCGGAATTGCACGAAGCCTGATTCTGAATCCGGAACTGATCGTCTGTGATGAGCCGGTATCGGCGCTGGACGTGTCTATTCAGTCACAGATCATCAACCTGCTCGGAGATCTTCAGGAGAGAAACAACTTCTCCTACATTTTCATTTCGCATGACTTGTCAGTTGTAGAGTACATCAGTAATCGTGTGGCAGTTATGTATCTTGGAAATATTGTGGAGATGGCAGATAAAAATGAAATTTTCGACAATCCGCTGCATCCATATACAAAAGCGCTGATGTCAGCGATTCCGGTGCCGGATCCGACAAGAAAGAGAGATCGTATCATTTTGAGCGGAGATCTTCCTTCTCCGTCGAATCCGCCGTCCGGATGTAAATTCCGTACACGCTGTCCATATGCGACAGAGAAATGTGCACAGGAAGCACCGGAGTACAGAGATGTAGGAAATGAACACTTTGTAGCTTGTCACTATGTATAAAATCTTTTGACAATACAAAAAATGTAAGGAAAACTTAAATTTCGCCCCCGGTAATCGCATCGGGGGCATTTTTCAAAGAGGGCATTATGAAAAATCTATTGAAACTGGGACAGGGACCAAGGCCGGATCTGCTGTTTGAAGAGGAAGAAAAAGCGAAAAAGTCAGACACACAGCCGGATGGACAAAAGAAGAAAATCGAATTTGAAAAAGGTCTTCGCACAGTCAGAAAAGAAGCCAAAAAGAAAGCGCGTGAAGAAAAGAAAAAGCAGGAACCGATCGAGATGAGCCGAAAAGACAAACTGGCAGTTATTCTGGCATTCTGTGAACTTCTGCTTCCGCTTGCAATCGGAGTGATGGCAATTTTTGCATTTCTTATCTGGTTTTTAGGAAAATTCTGGCTGCATGCATGGTAAATGGAAAAAGAGAATACAAGAGGGGACAGGCACTTCCGAGGGAGGTGCTTTTTATTTTATACGAAAAGCTGCAGCCGGTCTGCATGGAAATAGAATTTCCAAAAGAAAATCAGAAAGAGAAACCAGACAACTGCACCAAAAAAGAAACAAGAAATGGGACGGCTCGTATGGACTTTTACAACTAATCGAGATATAATGAGATTACATGTAAAAAATTCGTTTTACAATGTAATTTCGAAGGAGGAACAAGAAATGGCAAGAAAAATGAAAACCATGGACGGTAACCAGGCAGCAGCTCATGTCTCTTATGCATACACAGAAGTTGCAGCTATCTACCCGATCACACCGTCATCCGTTATGCCGGAGCATATTGATGAGTGGGCAACAGAAGGAAGAAAAAATATTTTCGGAACAACTGTTCATGTAACAGAGATGCAGTCTGAGGCAGGAGCGGCAGGAGCAGTACACGGTTCTCTTGCAGCAGGAGCGTTGACAACAACATTTACAGCATCTCAGGGATTACTGCTGATGATTCCTAACTTATATAAAGTGGCAGGAGAGCAGCTCCCGGGTGTATTCAACGTATCCGCACGTGCACTTGCAAGCCATGCGCTTTCTATCTTTGGAGATCACTCTGACGTTTATGCATGTCGTCAGACAGGTGCAGCGATGCTGTGTGAATCCAGTGTGCAGGAAGTTATGGACCTGACACCAGTTGCACACTGTGCAGCATTGGAAGGAAAGATTCCGTTTATCAATTTCTTTGACGGATTCAGAACATCTCATGAGATTCAGAAGATTGAGACATGGGATTACGAAGATCTGGAAGATTTAGTAAATAAAGATGCAATTGACGAATTCCGTGCACACGCACTGAATCCAAACCATCCATGTCAGAGAGGTTCTGCTCAGAACCCTGATATTTTCTTCCAGGCAAGAGAAGCATGTAATCCATATTACGATGCACTTCCTGCAATCGTTCAGAATTATATGGATAAAGTAAATGAGAAGATTGGAACAGACTATAAACTGTTCAACTACTATGGAGCAGAAGATGCAGAGCACGTGATCGTTGCAATGGGTTCTGTCTGTGATACGATCGAAGAGACAATCGATTATCTGATGGCAGCCGGAGAAAAAGTCGGTGTTGTAAAAGTTCGCCTTTACAGACCATTCTCAGCGGAAGCACTGATCAATGCAATTCCGGATTCTGTGAAGAAGATTTCTGTTCTTGACAGAACAAAAGAGCCGGGAGCACTTGGCGAGCCACTGTATCTGGATGTTGTTGCAGCATTAAAGGGAACAAAATTTGATGCAGTTCCGATTTATACAGGACGCTATGGATTAGGTTCTAAAGATACAACACCTGCACAGATCGTTGCAGTATATCACAACGATGAAAAACAGAAATTTACAATCGGTATTGAAGATGATGTGACACACCTGTCACTGAAAGCTGACGAACCTCTGGTAACAACACCGGAAGGAACGATCAACTGTAAATTCTGGGGACTTGGAGCTGACGGTACTGTTGGTGCGAACAAAAACTCCATCAAGATCATCGGAGATAACACAGACATGTATGCACAGGCATATTTTGACTATGACTCCAAAAAATCCGGTGGTGTTACAATGTCTCACCTGCGTTTCGGTAAGTCACCGATCAAATCAACATATTTAATCCGTCAGGCAAACTTTGTAGCATGTCACAATCCTTCTTATGTTGACAAGTACAACATGGTTCAGGAACTGGTTGATGGAGGTACATTCCTTCTGAACTGTTCATGGGATATGGAAGGACTGGAAGAGCACCTTCCGGGACAGGTTAAGAGCTACATTGCAAATCACAATATCAAGTTCTACACGATCGACGGTATCAAGATTGGTAAAGAAATCGGACTTGGCGGACGTATCAATACAGTTCTTCAGTCAGCATTCTTCAAACTTGCAGCGATCATTCCGGAAGAGGAAGCGATCGATCTGATGAAAGCAGCTGCAAAAGCTACTTACGGAAGAAAAGGTGACAAGATCGTACAGATGAACTACGATGCAATCGATGCAGGTGCAAAACAGGTTGTAGAAATCGCAGTTCCGGAAAGCTGGAAAGATGCAGCAGATGAAGGTCTTACAACTCCTCACGTTGGAGAAGGCGGAAGAGCAGACGTTGTAGATTTTGTAAAAAATATCCAGGCAAAAGTAAATGCACAGGAAGGAAATACACTTCCGGTATCTGCATTTAATGAATATGTAGATGGTTCTACACCATCCGGTTCTTCAGCATATGAGAAACGTGGAATCGCAGTAGATATCCCGATCTGGCAGCCGGACAACTGTATCCAGTGTAACCGCTGTGCATATGTATGTCCGCATGCAGTTATCCGTCCGATCGCTTTGACAGAAGAAGAAGCAGCAAACGCACCGGAAGGTATGGATATGATCGACATGATCGGTATGCCGAACATGAAGTTCTCGATCGCAGTATCTGCTTATGACTGTACAGGATGTGGATCTTGTGCAAATGTATGTCCTGGTAAGAAGGGTGAAAAAGCGCTTGTTATGGGCAACATGGAAGCAAATGCCGGAAGACAGACATTCTTTGATTATGGAACAGAGCTTCCGATCAAACCGGAAGTTGTTGCAAAATTCAAAGAGACTACGGTAAAAGGAAGTCAGTTCAAACAGCCATTGCTTGAGTTCTCAGGAGCTTGTGCAGGTTGTGGTGAGACACCTTATGCAAAACTGATCACACAGTTATTCGGTGACAGAATGTATATTGCAAATGCAACAGGATGTTCTTCTATCTGGGGTAACTCTTCACCGTCTACACCTTATACAGTAAACCCACAGGGAAGAGGACCGGCATGGTCTAACTCACTGTTTGAGGATAATGCAGAGTTTGGATATGGTATGCTTCTTGCACAGAATACGATCCGTGAAAGACTCAAAGCATCTGTAGAAAAACTTGCAGAGAACGGCGTAAACGACGATGTGAAAGCAGCAGCTCAGGAATATCTGGATACATTCTCAGTAGGTGCAACAAACGGAACAGCTACAGACAAGCTTGTAAAAGCTCTGGAAGACTGTGACTGCGGATGTGCTGAGAGAGCAGAACTGCTGAAAAATAAAGACTTCCTTGCTAAGAAATCCCAGTGGATTTTCGGTGGTGACGGATGGGCTTACGATATCGGATTCGGTGGAGTTGACCACGTACTGGCAAGCGGTCAGGACATCAACATTATGGTATTTGATACAGAAGTTTACTCCAACACAGGCGGACAGTCCTCAAAAGCTACTAAGACAGGTGCGACAGCACAGTTCGCAGCCGGCGGTAAAGAGACGAAGAAGAAAGACCTTGCAGGAATCGCTATGAGCTATGGTTATGTATATGTTGCACAGATCGCAATGGGTGCAGATTTCAACCAGACAGTGAAGGCAATCGCAGAGGCAGAGGCATATCCGGGACCATCCCTGATCATCGCTTACGCTCCATGTATCAACCATGGAATCAAGAAAGGTATGAGCAAAGCACAGACAGAGGAACAGCTTGCAGTAGAATGCGGATACTGGAACAACTTCAGATTCAATCCGGAAGCTGAGAAGAAATTTACTCTGGACAGCAAAGAGCCTAAGGGAGATTATCAGGAATTCCTGAACGGAGAAGTTCGTTACAATGCCCTGATGAGAGCAAATCCTGAAAAAGCACAGAGACTCTTCGCGCAGAATGAGGCTGAGGCTATGGAAAGATACGAATACCTGAAGGGATTGGTAAATCTCTATGACGGTACAGCAAAAGAAGACTAATTCTTTTGAAAAGTAAAATTGAATCAATGGTTTGAAAGAAACGGCGCCGGGGAAAGTCCGGCGTCGTTTTTTGGAAACATGAATTATACGGTTAGATAGCATTTCAGATGAATACATTGGATATTTACTGAAAAAGAAAAAATTCTTCTTCCTCTTTCTGTGCAATCGTGTTACAATACAGGAAAGCATTATTTCTGGTTTTCTAAGCGGAACCATTCCGCATCTTTTATTCTAAAGTCATATCGGAAAATCTCTATGCTTTGATATCAACTTAAAACAGCAGAGAGGTTTTTAGAAGAAAGATGTCGGATTGAAAACCTCCTGTAACGATTCAATTAAAGGAGGAAGCTTTATGAAGCAAACCACAGAACTCCCGGCAAACAGACTGTACAAGTCACGTATTTTTGCCATGCTCTATCAGGATAAGAAGGAATTGCTCGATCTGTACAATGCCCATCAGTGAGGCTGTGGAGCAGGCAATCCGCGAATGTATTGAGGAAGATATTCTGGCAGAGTTTTTGACACAAAACCGAGCGGAGGCGAAGCAAGTGAGTATCTATGAATATGATGAAGAAAAGCATATGAGGCAGGAGCGGGAGGCATCCTGGGAAGAGGGATGGGAAGAAGGCAGACTATCCGGTATAAAGGAAGGAGAAGAGAGAGAAAAATTGTCCGGCAGACGGGAACTTCTAAAGGAACTGATTCAAAAGAAATTGCTAAAGAAAATGTCGGTTTCTGAAATTGCAGAAGAGTTGGAAGAGGACGAAAAGTTGATTTCTGAATTGATACAGGAATTGGAATAAAAGGGAGAAGAAATGTATGGCATATGAAAAGCTTTCCAGACGGGCATTGGGGTGCATGTATACTGCGGAAATAATCGGCGATGTGATCTTTATTGTTTTAATCGGGATCGTAAATATCTTCTGGCTGATTCCAAAACAGATTGAAATTGGAAGATGGATTTTAGCTGTTCTGCTGATTTATGCGGCAGTCTCCATGCTGGTAGAACCTTATTTCCGTTATAACAGATATCGATACAGTATTAATGAGGAATGTATTGATATACGGGAAGGGTATCTCTTTGTGAAGAGAAATATTGTGCCGATTGAACGTCTGCATAAGCTTGAGATATCAAAAGGTCCGATTGATCAGATCTTTCATGTGGCAAAAGTGACTGTTACTACCGCAGGAGGAGATGTAACGCTTCGCTTTCTGGAGGAAGAAAAGGCGGAAAAAATTGCAGAAAATCTACAGAAAACGTATCAATGAGATTGTGAAAGAACAGAGGGAAGAAGATGGAGAATAA
>ENA-OPYY01000147-OPYY01000147.1-human-gut-metagenome-genome-assembly--contig:-NODE-147-length-30202-cov-1.231056_pt1 | contig 30202 bp, 35 predicted proteins | sample MGYA00242472_ERZ504481 | MGnify/ENA primary metagenome ERZ504481 (study PRJEB26092, sample SAMD00036265) | human gut metagenome | host: Homo sapiens | study: EMG produced TPA metagenomics assembly of...
ACTCACAAGAAGATGATGCAGGGCTTGATTTGATTGATTTCTATGTTCTTCCGCATTATCTTACAGCACCATTTAAGAAAGTTACCGAGAAAATAATGACTGAGTTTTCGGATTTGAATCTATGCCCTATTAACAACCATCAGGGAATTGTAATTGATGGTGAAGGTTCAAAGGTTATTTGCAAAGACTAATTTGAAAAATCCTTTTTTTGAAACTGGAAAATCGGAAGCTGAGGAGATAGACTATTGAGAACATATGAGAATAAAGACGAGCTTAAAAACGAGATAAATAAAAGCTTTGCAAAGTATATTTCAGAATTTAATGATATTCCGGAGCATTTAAAAGATAAGAGAATTGATGAGGTCGATCGAACTCCGGCAGAAAATCTTGCTTATCAGGTTGGCTGGACAACTCTTGTTATTAAATGGGAATCAGACGAAAGAAAGGGTATTCCTGTCAAAACTCCTTCGGATAATTTTAAGTGGAATCAGCTTGGCGAATTATATCAATGGTTCACAGATACATATGCTCAGCTGTCACTGCAAGAATTGAAAGACAGATTGAATGAGAATATCAACTCTATTTATGTAATGATTGATTCTCTGAGTGAGGAAGAATTATTTAAACCACATATGAGAAAATGGGCTGACGAAGCAACTAAAACAGCTGTCTGGGAAGTATACAAATTCATACATGTTAATACAGTTGCTCCGTTCGGAACCTTTAGAACCAAGATTAGAAAATGGAAAAAGATTGCACTATAACTTCAAGTTGTATAATTAAAGCACTGGTTAAATCACACATTATCCCAGTGATTTTTGACCAGTGCTTTAATACCATCATGAATATTAGTGTTTGAATCTCCATCCAGAAATGTGACAACCCGAAAGCCGATATCCGCATATTTCCTACGTTCAGCTTCAAATTCTTCCTGTGAAGAAAAATCATTGCGCCAGAGATAATACGTTGGCTTCCGCAAGGTTATCACATCCTTTCTTTTAAATTTTCTATAACTATCATATAAAAAGTGGACAGTTTTCGTGTCTGTCCACTTTAAAATAATTTTACCGTTCGCGATCTGAATGGGTTAATTGTCCTCTTTTTGCCATTTCCAGTATTTCTGGTGGAATACGTCCCATCAGCTTCTGGAGATTTTCATAATCGGCTCTGAGTCTGGCATCATCCATTTTCTTTCGTATACTGCTGGACGTTGCTTCTTTTACCTGTCTGCTTAAATCCTGTGTCTGCCTTTTTAATGATACATTATCTGACTTTAAGGAACTAATCGTCTTATCATATTTCCGAACCTGTGTTTGAAAGTTCTCCATTGCAGGAAAGAATTTCTGTAAAAGTTCTACTGCTTTATCTGTATTTTTACCGGCATTAAAGAAATTTGTGTTTTCCAGTAAATCAGTAATCTGCTTAGCCTGCCGGGTAAGATGCGCTGCTTCTTTAAAAAGTCGTGGTGGAATATGTTCACGTCCGGTCATGCTGGCGGCTTCTCCACGTTCCAGATCTGGATATTTTTTCTACCATGTGTTTCCAGAACTCGTCCTGCCACCAGGTCAGCTTTTTCTTATTTCCAAGAATCTCTTTTGCACAAAGTCTTCCATCCTGCGTTATCGGGACAAAAGAAAGATGCATATGTGGAGTTTTCTCGTCCATATGCACCACAGCCGAAAGGATTGTCTTTGAATCCTGATATTTCTCAATAAATTCCAAAGCTGTTTGGAAATACGCTCTGATTTCACTCTTTTTCTTACCTTTGAAAAATTCTGGTGTAGCGGTAATTAGAACTTCAACAACACGTACACTGTCTTTGCGTGTCCGGCATCCGTATTCTTCAATCAGTCGATTCGACTCTGCCCGGTACTTCCCGACTGGTTCAATCAAATGATAATTCAAATTTCTTCGACTGTTGTCTATATCCGGATTACTGGCATATTTTTCTTTTTTCCGTTCATTGTGAGCTTCAATATTGCTGATTTCAAGTCCTTTGTATTTTGCAAATCTTAAAATACCGTATTGTGCTTTTTGCATTTGTACTTCCTCCTTTCCCCAAAACAGGCTAACTGTCATATTATTTTGACAGCCAACCTGAAAAATATATAATGTGTAACTTACATTGAATTACTACGTACATACGTACCAGATTAATTTGTCCATTCTTTCGGTACGTACGTACACTGGGAAGCGTCCATAAAACCATCTGTATAGGACGGCTTTGTAATAACCTTTACTCCCGTAAATCCCCATACTCGTCTCCCAGCAGAATTTTTTATTGTATTGCAATGTTCCAGATTATATTTTGCTTGAACAGCAATCATAGCATCTGAGAAACTACGATTTTTTAATGCGGTCATGGAATTTTCTTCACACCAGAGACGATAGCTTTCATACAATTCTTTGGAACTTGCACTTGCCTCTGCCTGAAAGCGAATATATCCTTCTGATTCTAAAAACTCCAGTACATTGTTATTATCTCGTTTCACATTTTCACGATTCGCCTTGATACGGGGACTTTCTGTAAATTTAAAATTCTGACGGACTAACCTTTGTAACCCTTCAAATGCCCAGAGAAAAATACTTTCGGCTTCATTTTTTCTGCCAGATAGGGATCATCTACACGATCTACAGGTTTCTCTTTGGTTGTCAGTACTAATTGTCTTCGGTAAAATCCATCGCTACGGTCATACAATGCCTGTAAATCTCCATTGCTGAATGCAAGTAATCTGGAAAAAAGCCATCCCTGGTAACTTTGCTTTCCTTTACGTTCCAAGTCCATTTTCCCCTGAGCAGTAACGATAGATTTCACATAACTGGTCTGTTTCAAGGCTTCCATTCGCATATCATCATCTACACACAATAAAATGTGCTCAAGGTCAGCTCTGGCAAAGTGGTTTTCAGAAATTTTACCGATACTTCCGTCTTTCATATTCGTGCCTAACAAGCTGTTCAAAACAGCACCAATTTGTGATTTTCCCTCGCCACCATTGCCTTTTATAATCATCATGCGTTGTCCCTTGTTGCTTGGAATCAGACAATACCCAATAAACTCTTGCAAAGTTGGAATATCTTCCGGGTAGAGCAGTTGTTCTAAAAATGCCAGCCATGTGGCAGCTTCTGGTGCATCTGGATTATAATTGACTGGAAGACGCATTCGTACAATATCTGGTTTTTCAGGGATAAATGTGCCATCTATATATATCGTTCCATTTGCAAGATGGATTTTATTGGCTTCTGGTGGAAAATCTTCTACATAAGCTGCCAGTTTCATGACTTCCAGAATATTTGTTACTTTGCGTGGAACGTTGTTGATGGCATAATGTTTCAGACTTTCAAATATTTCCCCACGAAGGGGCAGATCATCAGTGGCCCGCCCCTCTGGAGTAAAAAATGCATTGTTGGAAAAGAGTATTTTATGCGTATGAAGAAATTCCCCACAAAAGGTTGCTTCATTGATATTGGTTCCGTCAAACCAAACTGGATAATTACTAAGCTGCTTTTGCTTCTTCTGCATATACATCCTCCTCATCACGAGACCCTGAAAGATATTTCAAATCTTCCAGATAGCCTGTTTCTTTCATGGATTTTACAACTTCAAAACCTTCCTCCTCATCTGCAAAGGTCAGATAGTCTGCCAGATATTCGATATAACTCAGATTTTCACATGCTTCTTCAAATCGTTCGTCCATAGGTAAATCCGGTCGTTCTGGTGCATACAGTGCTTTCCATTTTTCCAGACGATGAAGATATTCGCATACCATTTTCTGGCATTCCTGTAATTCTTTCTGTCTGCTTTTTGTTTCCATGTACTCGGGCTTTTTCAGAGCTGTTATTACTGGCGGATTATCTGGTGTAATACCAAAATCTATAGCAATTTTCTTGGCGGCTTCATAGTTACTCAGTCCGAATAGATTTGCAACAAACTGGATCACATCTCCGGTAGCACCACAGCCAAAGCAGTAGTAATAAGTTGTGTTTAGTTTCATACTTGGGTAATGGTCATTATGAAATGGGCAACAGATCATGTTGTTTCTTCCAATTTTCATGCCATAATATTCGGCAGCCTGTCCGACTGTTACAGTTTCTTTTATTGTTTCAAATAAACTCATTCTATTTTCCTCCTGATTTAAGTTTGAATTTAAAGCTGTGCCGTTTTATCCAGTTCCTTTCCTGACAGGCAACCCTTCTCGGCGCTGTGTCGTCTCTTTGTGAGCGCTCTTTTCTGATCAGAAAATCATGGCGGTTTATAAAGTTCCGGAACGGTCATTTAGTTTTCAAGGTTCTGTCTGATCGATCATGACGACAGTTTAGCATGAAAAAATCGCCCCCCTGATTTATTCACGTACAATGAAAATCAAGAATACGATTTGATAAAAAATTGCAAATTTGCACAGGCACAGATATAATGGAAGTAGTTTAGGAGGTGACGAAACAATGGGAAAATCTGATTTAATAGAAGATGAAACAAGTCTTGCATACCGATTGAGTAATTTGCGGAAAGACCATGATTTAAGCCAAAAACAGTTGGCTGATCAGCTTCATGTGACTCATTCACAAATCAGTCGTATTGAGAGCGGTGAAACAAAAAATCCTAATATAAGCATTGTAATAGATGCCGCCAGGTTTTTTCATGTTTCTACTGATTATCTGCTTGGAATCACTCAGATTACTTCACCCAAAAGTTATGATATATCGGAACTTGGACTGTCGGAAGAAGCAGTAACGAGACTGATTACCACAAGAATAGATGTAGATATTTTAAACCGATTATTGGAACATGAACATTTTCCCAAATTATGTATTATGATTCGGAATTATTTTGATGATACCATTGCTGAGGGTATCATGGCACGAAATAAGGTCATTGATTTGGCTGTTGATCAACTGACTGATTTGATGACTGTAGAACCCTCAAAAAGAAAAGAGATTATAAAAGATAAGCAGTTTTTAAGCTCACAAAAATTAGGTGCGAATGAAGCGGACATCGAAAAAATCAAGATTCAGTTTATGGCAATATTACGTGATGTTAAATCTGGTATACAGAGAAAAGAACCAATAAAAGCGGTTGCTACAGCCGAAGCGATACAGATAATTCGGGACGCATTGCCTGATAAACCGGTTTCTGATATTACAAGTACTGACGTAGCAAATGCAGTAGCTTTTTATATGGGACAGACAACAGATCTGAATGACGAAGGACTTGCAATGGTACAGAATTTGGCAAAATATATTTGTGATAATAACGTGCAAGAAAAGAATTCAGAGAATAGCTGACGTAAGCATGGATATACCTTTCTTCAAATGTGGCATCGTCTGAATAACAGCATCGTCATGCTAATATTCAGACTCAGTTCTGTACTTTCAGGTAACTCCTTTACGGAGTACCTTTCAGCACAGAATGCCGGAAATTGGAGATAATCGCAAGGATATAGAATTTCTTTCCGGCAGCCACAATTTCATAAAGGTATAACACACTAGACTTTCCTGTTGGAAAATCGTGTGCCAACAGGGATGCTACTCGCCCCTATTGGATGACCCAAAGTAAAATCAAAAGATTTAGAAAGGATTCGAAAAATGCTAAAAGATATTATAGGTATAAGGTTGTGTGGTGCTAATTTTGAAAAAACTTCAGATATATTATTACTCGATCCTCATGAAGGAAATGGAAACAAGCCAAAAACTGTTAGAGGAACATTATTATACGGTCGAAATGGGGCAGGAAAAAGTACATTGGCTAAGGCAATAAAAAACGGTAAAGGCGAAATTCAAGATACTATTACACAAGCAGAATTCCTAGATGTTAACAATTCTCCTGTTGTATTAACAGATGAAGATAAATCATGCATTTTTGTATTCGATGAAGAATATGTTGACAAAAATATAAAATTTTGCGAATCAGGATTAAATACAATTATAATGTTAGGACACCAAGCGGAACTTGCTGAGCAAATACAAACCGCAAAAAATAATTTAGAAAAGACAAAATCTGAATATGAAGTGCAAAATAAAATTGTCGAGGAGAATGGAAAAACAGAATGCCAACAGTCTCCAAAATATTATATTAAAAAAATGCGTTTGGCACTTCAGGGAGATTCATCCTGGTCTGGTAGAGACAAATTAATAAAAGGGAATCGTCAAAATACAGGTATTCGTGATGATACATATAAACAATTTATTGGACTTACTACAACCAAAACGAGGGATCAATTACTTATAGAATTTAACGAGACATTAAAAGAATTACGTATTGCTCAGCAAGGTGATGCGACAATTTTGACAAAAGTTCCCTTGCTAAAGTTAGAATACAATGAGGACAATATCGTTAAACTTTTACGGACTAAGATTGAAAAGCCAGAATTATCTGAACGTGAAATTTATTTACTTGAGCTTGTACAGAACGGAAAATCGCTTCAGTTAAATAATATGCTTAAAGTTTTTTCTGACACAGACGTTTGTACATGTCCTATGTGTATGCAGCCAGTTTCTGAAGAGTATAAAAAAGATTTGGTTCAAAGCATTCAAAAAATACTTAGTAAGGTTGTGGAAGAACACCAGTCAGAGCTATACTCATTCATGAAACAAGAAATTGAAATTGATTTTTTACCTTTTTCCAAGTTAACGATTAACGCAGCGCTATGCACAGAATTATTATTGCAAATAAATGCAGCCATTAAACAGAATAATTTGATAATCCAAAGTAAAATTGATAATCCATATGTTCCATGTGAACAAAAAATCCAATCAGTTTCTACCTTACTAGCACAATTTAATTCAGCATTGGAATCATTGGAAAATGAACGAATCGAATATAACAAAAATATTACAGATACTAAACCAATAATAAACCGTTTGCATGAAATCAATAAACTTATTGCGCATTTTGATATACAAGATTTTTATCTGAAATATCTTGGATGTGCTGCACAAGCAAAAATAGAAGGTGAAAAACTGAATGAAAAAAGGTAGCTTATAGTGATGCTAAAAATATTTAGATGAATTGGAGGCACAACAAAAAAATGTTAAAGTAGCACTTTCAATCATCAATAATAATTTAAGTTATATCTTTTTCTCGAATGAAAGATTTAAAATAGATTATAAAAATAATAATTATGTTTTACTTTCTAACGGAAAACCTGTACAACCTTCTCAAATATCTCAAGGTGAACGAAACATAATTGGATTATGTTATTTCTTTGCAAGTATTTTACAAAATCAAGAGGAACTAACTGCTTATACAAAGGAATATTTGTTATTAATTGATGATCCTGTATCAAGTTTTGATATTGAGAATAGAACAGGAATTATGTCTTTTCTTAGATATCAACTCGGAAAGTTTTTATTAGGAAATAAAAATACAAAGGCAATTATAATGACTCATGATTTGCTTACATTTTACGATTCCGAAAAAATATTCGGAGAGTTGATTGAAGCAAGCAAAGAAAAGTATGGTGGAGATAAGCCAATTTACAAGCGGTACGAGCTGAAAAACAAAGTATTGATACCATTTCCTCATAATGGTCGTCAAGAGTATACGGAGTTAATGAAAATTGTTTATAATTTTGCAATAGGTAATACTACTGATTATGAAGTGGTGATTGGTAACATTATGCGTCAAGTTTTAGAAGCATTTTCTACATTTCAATACAAAAAAGGCATCGAAAATATTTCAACAGATCAAACTATATTATCCTTATTGCCTGACGTAACATATAAAAATTATTTTGAAAATTTGATGTACCGATTAATACTAAATAATGGAAGTCATAGACTAGATCAGACAAAATCAATGTCTGATATGAATTTTTTACTGTAATATCAGATACAGAAAAGCAGCGAACTGCGAAGGAAATATTATGCTTCATCTATCTTTTGAATAAAAAACACTTTGTTGTACTCATTTAGAAGGATGTGCTAATGTAGAAACAAATTTATCAAGCTGGTGCACTGAAATAAAAAATAGAGTAGGTGCTTAAAGAATAATGAGCGCTTTTCAAGTATATTAAATAAATTTTTACAAATGTGATTCAGAGTTCTACTAGTTATTATTTATAAGTAATCATATGGTATTATAGGAATTGATGAATAATAATTATAGATTACAACAATGTTAAGGAGGGAACGAATGAATTTAGAAATATATCAAAAATTGTGTGCTGAATCAAAAATTCTCTGGACACAGCATTGTTTACAGCGAATGCAGGAAAGAGATATCAGTCGTGCTGATGTAAAAAATGGAATTGCAACTGGTGAAATCATAGAGGATTATCCAGACGATTTTCTTAACCCAAGTTGTCTGATTTTTGGATATAATGTAAATGGACGGATTTTGCATATTGTTGCAGGTTGTGATAATATAAATATTATATATCATAACAGCGTATTATCCAGATACAAAGAAATTTGAAAATGATTTAAAGACTCGAAGAAAGAGGTGATGGATATGTGTATGTATTGCAAAAACAGTACAACCGTAAATAGTACAACAACACACGTCGTAAATTATAAAAATTGCATTATTGTAATTAAGAATGTTCCATGCCTTGAATGTGAGCAGTGTGGAGAAAAATATTATACGGACGAAGTTGCCGAACGACTTGAAGCGATTGTAAATATGGCAAAGAAACTGATGCAGGAAATTGCTGTTATTGACTATCCACAGGTAGCTTAATAATCTTCTATCTTTTTATTGCATTTCTTCTGAAAATACCGTATAGTATCAATCAGTGATCAGATTACAGATACTTGAGAAGCCTGTGATCGGGAGAGGGTGCCGAGGCCCCTCTCTTTTTTATCGTTTCTTTGCACTATTCAATCCATCCACCCAATTACATAAAATCACAATCGTCTCATAATTTACATTGATATATGTACGCCACCTTTTCGCCCACCAAGTACTTTCTTTCCTTTTAGATCATCCCATGAGAAATCCGGCATTTCTTCCCGTGCGACAAGGAAGTTGCCTGCGCGCTGTGTCAGCTGTGCAAAGTTGACGACATAATCATTTGCCCCTTCGTTGTAAGTGTAGATGGAAGCTTCTGATCCCATAAAGCCGATATCTGCCTCACCGGAGAGAACGGCGGTCATTGTTTTATCGGCGCCAAATCCAGTAATGACAGTGATATCAAGACCCTCATCCTCAAAGTATCCGTTTTCGATTGCCGCATACATCGGTGCATAGAAAATAGAGTGTGCGACTTCGTTTAAAATGACTTTAGTAGGCTCTTTTTCTGTCGGTTGCTTTGTTTGCTTTTCTGTTTTTTCGCTGCCACATCCACTGACGGTAAGTGTGAGAAGAGCAGCGGTAATTAAATATACAATTGGTCGCTTTTCATAATCTTTTCCTCCAAAAGATTTGTATGATTTCTATTAGTATATGAAATGGTAAGAAAAATGTGTTTCCAAAATAGAACAATCGAAGATTGACTGCCATGTTGCTTTTTTTAGGAAAGTTATGGTATAGTGAATAACCGAAACAGGAAGAGTTTATGAAAATAAAATATTTGGGAGAGATGTTATGGGAGAAATATTGATGCAGGCGTTTTCGTTTGTTGCAATTATTATTCTCGGCTATGTGTTGCGCAGTCGAGGATTTTTTAAGGAAGAGGATTTTTATGTCATTTCAAGGATTGTACTGAAGAATCACACTTCCTGCGGCAATCGTTTCTAACTTTTCGGGGATGAGTTTGGAACCATCCATGCTTCTGATCAGCCTTCTCGGACTTGGGGGTGGTGTGATCCTGATTGGGACTGCATGGTTGATCAGTGCGGGGAAGTCAAAGGAAGAGCGTGCATTTTCTATTTTAAATATGAGTGGGTATAATATTGGAAATTTTACAATGCCGTTTGTGCAGAGTTTTCTTGGACCAGCGGGGATTGTGGCAACAAGTCTGTTTGATTCGGGGAATTCCTTTATCTGTCTTGGAGGTGCATACAGCATTGCTTCTATGGCAAAGGGGGAAGGCGGTGGATTTAAGATCAGGACGATTTTTAAGACGCTGTTAAAGTCTGTGCCGTTTGATGCATATCTTCTGATGACCGTATTATCGTTACTGCATCTTAGCCTTCCGGCTCCGGTTGTATCGTTTACAAAAATCATTGCAAATGGAAATGCCTTTATGGCGATGCTGATGATCGGTGTTGGATTTAAATTGTCCGGAAACCGGGAACAGATTGGGAAAATTGTAAAAATCTTGAGTGCCCGGTATACTATATCAATCGTATTGGCGCTTGCCTTTTACTTTTTGCTTCCGTTTCCGTTGGAATATCGCCAGGCGCTTGTGATTCTCTGTTTTAGTCCGATTGCCTCAGCAGCACCGGCATTTACCGGAGATCTGAAAGGAGATGTGGGGCTTGCAAGTGCGGTGAATTCCATCTCAATTGTAGTCAGCATTGTTCTGATCGTGGCAGTATTACTTTTGATTTTGTAAAAATAGAAGATTTTTGAAAGAGAAAAGAAGTGTGGACACTGTTTATAGAAGAAAACTATAAATAGTGTCCATTTATTATAAATAATGATTGGACGAAGACAATATAGAAACCTATACTGATAGTAGAGCGTGTTTCTTGAAATTTGTTGGTAAAATGCAAGAACAGACTCACAGAGAAAAAACCTGTCGGAGAGACAGATTTTGAAGAAACAGAAGAAACTAGGAGGGAATGAGATGAATTTAACAGATTCAAAAGCAAAGCTGGCAGTAGGAGGTGCTATTTGTGGAGTGGTAGCAGTACTGCTAGCAATTTTGGGAAATCCCGGAAATATGGCGATCTGTATCGCATGTTTCATCCGTGATACGGCGGGGGCACTTGGGATGCATCAAGCGGCGGTCGTACAGTATGCAAGACCGGAGATTATAGGGATTGTATTGGGAGCATTTATTATTTCGGTTGTGACAAAAGAGTACCGTTCAACAGCTGGATCTTCTCCGATGATCCGGTTTGTCCTTGGTATCATCATCATGATCGGTGCGTTATTGTTTCTTGGCTGTCCGCTCCGTATGGTACTTCGTATGGCAGCAGGAGATCTGAATGCTTACGTAGGATTGATTGGATTTGTAGCAGGAATCGCAACAGGAATTGTAGCATTAAAGCAGGGATTCAGCCTTGGAAGAGCACACGAGACAAATAAGATGAATGGTGCCGTGCTTCCGGTATTAATGCTTGGCATTCTTGTGATGATTCTGATGGGATCTTCTCTTTTGATCGCAAGTGAGAAAGGACCTGGAAGTATGCATGCACCGGTGTGGTTAGCGCTGATCGGAGGAATTGTATTTGGAGCACTTGCGCAGAAAACGAGAATGTGTTTTGCAGGAAGTATCCGTGATATTATGTTAATGAAAAACTTTGACTTGTTCTCAGTGATTGCAGCTCTGTTTGGAGTGATGCTGATCTACAACATTGCAACTGGAAATTTTCATCTGAGCTTTTCAGGACAGCCGGTTGCACATGCACAACATTTGTGGAATATTCTTGGAATGTATATTGTAGGGCTGGCAGCAACACTTGCAGGCGGATGTCCGCTCCGTCAGCTTGTATTGGCTGGACAGGGATCTTCGGATGCGGCAGTGACAGTTGCAGGAATGTTTGTAGGTTCTGCACTCTGCCATAATTTGAAGCTTGCTTCTGCAGCAGCAGCGGCTGCCACAGCAGAGACGGAGGCAGTTGTCGGAGGACCTGCAATCCAGGGAAAAATTGCAGGGGTAATCTGCATTGTTGTTCTGCTGATTATTGCATTTGCAGGAAATAAGCGAAAATAAAGCAGAAGAAATATCAGAACGAAGAGAGGTCGACAGTATGAAAGAAGTAGATGCAAGAGGACTTTCTTGTCCGGAACCGCTGATGATGACAGCAGATGCATTAAAAAATGAAAAAGGTCCGGTGAAAGTGCTTGTCAGTGAAGTGAATCAGAAGATGAATGTGGAAAAGTATGCAAAGAGCCATGGGAAAACTTACAAATCCAGAGAAATTGGATCAGAATTTGAGATCATTATCGAGTAAGGCGACGGAAGATACATACTAATTAGACAGTACAGAAAAAAATATGCTCTGCCTGATGAAATATCATCATTGGGCAGGGCATTTTTTGTACTGGTTTTTGAAAAAGTTTTTCGGTTACATCTATACTTTGAATGACATATCATGTATAATAAATTTATTGTGGTGCAAAAAGAAAGGGAACTTTCCAAGGGCACAAAGTGCGGAAGATTCCGCTTTAGGATAGTATCGTTAGCCGTTGATTTGATGGCAAGAGGCGGTTGACAGGAAGGAACGGGTTTGAAGAATGAGTGAAAAAGAACTGAGCGCGGAGGAAATCAAAAGAAATACATTGCCACTTTTACGGCATGCGGAAACTATTTATGTGTTGATGTCTGCATGCACAAAGATGCCGTATGTTGTCTGTGATGCGGAGACGTATGACGATGAGGTACTTGTATTTGTCAATGAGCAGGCAGCAAAGCAGGAGGCAGTCCGTCTTCTGCAGCAGGGAGAACCGGTTCAGGTTGTATCAGTAAAGAATGAGTCCTTGCTGGCATTTTACATCAGCCTGCTTCCAATTGGGGCAAATTGTCTGCGGGTGAATAAAGGAACCCAGATCGAGACGGTGGTTCAGTTAGATGAACTGATCCGAAGACCAGATGGAGACCATCTTCCAGAGGGACAGATCCGTATTGAGAATCCGGAGTTACATTTGACGGCGCTGTATTTTGCACAGGAATTTCGCAAGAAGAGAGAGGGCGGGATTACTGAAGAAATTAAAGAGTTAAATGAAGAGATGCTGGCACATTTCCGTAGGGGGAAATATATTGTTGCAGTACAGAAAGAAGGGCAGCAGATTCCGATTCTGAGAGAAAAGGATGGACAAATGTATCAGCCATTATTTACAGATATTCAAGAATTTAACAAGTTTAACAAAGAGAAAAACTTAAAGGCAGCGATCATAGAGTTTTCGAATCTGCCAAAATTTCTGGCGCCGGAGGCAAAAGGTGTGATCATTAATCCAAATGCAGTGAATATCAAATTGGATATGGCACGTCCAAAACAACCGTCAGAAGAGCAGAATCAGGCACAGGCAACGGAACAAAAACAGGCAGAAGTGTAGCAGACAGAGTGGTCAGTAAATCAGGAAGCAGTAGAAAATAGAAACAGATATATGGAAAAGAAAAGTACCTTTGGCGGACACAAAATACAGAGTGTCTTCCGAAGGTATTTTTATTGCATGGAAAATCTTCCGACAGACAGAAACAAAAGTGGAGGGTTTGTTTCTTTTTTAGAAAGGGATGTTGATTTTTGAGTCAAATATGCTATATTTGTTACATTCAAAGGAGGAGAAGCGTATGAAAGAACGCGTGTTAAAGGAATATTTTTCCATTCCGAACTTGATGGGATATTTTCGGATTTTGTTGATACCGGTATATTTATTCCTTTATATTCGGGCGGAGACAACGGAAGAATATTATATGGCTGCAGTTGTGCTGCTTGTTTCTTTCCTGACAGATCTTTTTGATGGAAAGATTGCAAGAAGGTTCGATATGGTGACGGAATTTGGGAAGATTTTGGACCCTGTGGCAGATAAGTTGACACAAGGGGCGATGGCGATCAGTTTTTCCTATAAATATCCGGCGATGGGGATTTTGCTGTTCGTGTTTTTAGGAAAAGAGTGCCTGATGGCAATACTTGGCTTATATATGATGAAAAAAAATTACCGGATGGATGGAGCACAGAAGCATGGAAAGGTATGTACAGCGGTACTTGATCTTGTGATGATTCTTGTATTGATTCTTCCGGGCATGTCGATTTTGATTGTCAATGTTCTTGCTGGAATTGCAATCATAGTCATGCTTAGTTCCTTGGCATTATATTTGAAGATGTACTGGAAGGTGTGGAAGAGTATTGCAGGAGGAAACCAAAAAAAGGAAATAGAGAATGCTTCTGAGAAAGAGAAGGAGGATAAGAAAAAGCAGGAAGCAAACATTCAGGAGAGAGAGGAAGGGGAATCGAAGAAGAAAGGCAGGAGAGGTCGTATGTGGAAAATCATACTGACAGTATGTATCATTGTTGTAATTATTGCAGTTGTTCTGATTCCTTATTTAAAACAGCCTAAAATTACAGAAGAAACAAAGAAAAATTTCAGTGTAGAAAAAATTTTATGGAGAAAGCGCATCGGGAGAGCGGGCGAAAATCATACCGGAAAATGGGGAAGCTTTGGAGGAGCGGATCCGCATGATTTCGCAGGCGAAGGAAGAGATTATTTTATCTACCTATGATATAAAGGCAGATATCAGTGGAAAGCAGGTGCTTGCTGCATTATTGGATGCGGCAGATCGAGGAGTGAAAGTATCCATCGTAACGGATGGGGTTCCTTATGTGACTTCCATCTGGGGAAATCCTTATTTTCTTGCACTTGCAGGACAGGAAAATGTAGAGATCAAAATCTATAATCCACTTCGTTTCTGGCAGCCGTGGAAACTCATGGGACGTCTTCATGACAAATATCTGATCGTAGACCGGTCAATGTACATTTTAGGAGGAAGAAATACATATGACTTCTTCCTCGGAGACCAGCCGGGCTATCAAAACTATGACTGGGATATGCTTGTCTGTGTACCAGAAGGAAAGAAAGACACATCTTTAGAGCAGGTAAGAGATTATTTTTCATCTGTGTGGAAGATTTCAGACTGCAAGCTGTATGGAAAGAGCCCGATCTGGAAGTGGAATCCGTCGGTGAAAACGGCAGAAGGAGAATTGCGCAGACGTTACAAGGAGATTGCAAAAGAGCATCCGGACTGGATCATGGAAAAAGATTATACAGAAGAGACAGTAGAAGTGAAAAAGATGACATTGCTTTCAAATCCGACGCATGTCTATGCAAAAGAGCCGGTTGTTTTTTATGAGATGACGGAACTGATGAAGCAGGCAGATCATGAAGTGCTTTTTCATACACCCTATATTATCTGTAATGACTGGATGATGAGACAGCTTGTAGAGGTATGTGAAGGTGAAAAAGAAATCCGGATGATGACGAACTCTGTAGCGAACAATGGGAATCCATTTGGTGCGATGGATTATCGGAGAAATCGGGGGAAAATCATTGACACTGGCGTACAGATCATGGAGTATGACGATGGCGTTTCTTACCATGGAAAATGTTTTACGATCGATGGGCGTCTGACTGGAATCGGCTCCTTTAACTGGGATATGCGAAGTGCCTATCTAGATACAGAACTGATGCTTGTAGCTGACAGTGAGGAACTGACCAGACAGATGAATCAGCACTGGCAAAGTATGAAGAAAGGGCATTGAAAGTTGTAGATGAGAGTCAGTATGATCTGAAAGAAGGACAAAAGCCAAGGAAACTTAGCGACAAGAAAGCATTTCGGATCAAAGTACTCGATATATTTGGCTCCTGGGCAAGATTTTTAATGTGAATTAATTGACAATAGCAGAAAAATTATGTATACTGGAAAAGACATGGAAGAACAGAGCAATCGGGTTCCATGCAAATATTTATTGACCACCCACAGATGTGGGGAAAGGCCATACGGACAGCCGGGTCAACTGCCGATAGGTGATATTATTACCGTTATTGATTGAGTTAGAAGCTCAATTTTATAAGTTGGTTACTTTATAACCAGTGCGTGAATGCGTGCATCAACTTGTGAAATGGTCAATAAGAGTAGTAAAAGTAAAGTATTTGCTATATAGACTCTAAGCTTTGTTATTCTATTAAAAAATGGAAGAGATTTCGATTACTGATTACAGTAGGAGAAATGTAGATTGAGATAGAATAAAATATAGATTAAAACGCAAGTAATGGAATGGATTCACATTATTTGCGTTTTTTTAGTGTCTGGGAAATTACTTTGGAGTTCTTGCAATCAAAAAGATACTGCGTGTGGGGATAGCGACTCGCAGAGAGCAGATTGGAAAATATGCTGGGGGAAAGGCAAATGGAAAATAAAATCAGATTGTATGGATTTAACAATCTTACAAAGGTATTAAGTTTTAATATTTATGATATCTGCTATGCGAAGACGGCGCGGGAGCAGAAAGATTATGTGGCATATATTGATGAGCAATATAATTCCGAGAGGCTTACGAATATTCTTGTAAATCTGACGGACATGATCGGTGCAAAAATCTTAAATATTGCAAAACAGGATTATGAGCCTCAGGGGGCTTCCGTGACAATTTTAATCTCAGAGGAGAGCAAACTGCCAAGTGGCGAAATACAGCTTGCGCATTTAGATAAGAGTCATGTGACGGTTCATACTTATCCGGAATACCATCCGGAGAGCTGTCTCGCTACGTTCCGGGTAGATATTGAAGTTGGAACATGTGGGGAGATTACACCGCTTTCTACATTGAATTATCTGATTCAGTCGTTTGACTCTGATATTATTACGATGGACTATCGGATCCGGGGATTTACAAGAGACGTGGATGGGAAGAAACTGTTCATGGACCACAAGATTGCATCGATCCAGGAATACATTATGCCGGAGATTTTAAGAAGATACGATGCGATTGACATTAATGTGTACGAGGCAAACCTGTTTCACACGAAGATGATGGTAAAAGAGTTGGATCTTCAGGACTATTTGTTTAAGACAGATGTCTATGAATTACCGCCGACCAAAAGACTGGAGATCATCAATAGTCTGAGGCGGGAAATGATTGAGATTTTCAGTGGAAGAAATATTTTTTAGAGAGTTAGAAATATCTGGTCAGACAGCCGGATCATGGAATCGAAGTTACGAAAACGAATCCATGACAGGAGGATAAAAAATGGAAAAATTATCACAGACAAGAGCGCCGATCTACGAGGCGTTAGAAGCGTTCAGAAAGCAAAGAGTTGTTCCGTTTGACGTGCCGGGACATAAAAGAGGGAGAGGAAATCCCGAGCTTGCAGAGCTTTTAGGAGAAAAATGTGTGGGAATGGATGTCAATTCTATGAAGCCGCTAGACAATCTGTGTCATCCAATCTCGGTGATCCGGGAAGCAGAGGAACTGGCGGCAGAGGCATTTGGAGCAGCACATGCATTTCTGATGGTCGGAGGAACAACCTCGGCGGTACAGAGTATGGTGCTTTCCACTGTGAAGCGAGGGGAGAAGATCATTCTTCCGAGAAATGTACACCGGAGCGTGATGGGAGCAATGGTGTTGTGCGGAGCGATTCCGGTATACGTCAATCCGGAGTGCGATGACAGACTGGGGATTCCGCTTGGGATGAGTGTGAAAGCAGTTGAGAAGGCAATTCTGGAAAATCCGGATGCGAAAGCGGTGCTTGTTAACAATCCGACTTACTATGGGATCTGTTCTGATTTAAGAAGTATCGTAGCGCTTGCACATGTCCATGGGATGCTCTGCCTTGCCGATGAGGCGCATGGCACACATTTTTACTTTGGGGATAATCTTCCGGCATCTGCGATGGCGTGCGGGGCAGACATGGCAGCAGTATCGATGCATAAGTCGGGGGGAAGTCTGACGCAGAGCTCTCTTCTTTTGACCGGACCGGAGGTGCATGAAGGGTATGTCAGGCAGATCATTAATCTGACACAGACGACAAGTGGTTCCTACTTGCTGTTGTCAAGCCTTGACATTTCCAGAAGGAATCTGGCGCTTCGCGGGAAAGAAATATTTGAAAAAGTAATCCGGATGGCAGAGTATGCGAGAGAAGAGATCAATCAAATCGGTGGGTACTATGCCTATGGGAAGGAAATTTGCAATGGAGACAGCATCTATGATTTTGATATCACGAAGTTGTCGGTACATACAAGAGAAATCGGGCTTGCGGGGATTGAAGTGTATGATCTCCTGCGGGATGAATATGATATTCAGATCGAGTTTGGTGATCTTGGAAATATTCTTGCATATCTTTCCATCGGAGATCGCCCGAGGGATATCGAGCGCTTGTCAGTGCGCTTTCGGAAGTGCGGAGAAGATTTGGGGGACCAAGCGTAGGCCTTCTTTCCCAGGAATATATCGAACCGAAGGTGATCGTTTCTCCGCAGACAGCCTTTTATGCGGAGAAGGAATCACTTCCACTAAAGGAAAGTGCAGGGAGAGTGTGCAGTGAATTTGTGATGTGCTATCCTCCGGGAATTCCGATTCTGGCACCGGGGGAGAAAATTACAGAAGAGATTCTGGAATACATTGTTTATGCAAAAGACAAGGGATGCTCTATGACCGGACCGGAAGATCCGGACATTGAGCGGCTGAATGTGCTGAAAGGAGTGTAGGGAAGATGGAACTATGGTTTTCTGAGGTACAGACACCTCATGTAAAATTTTCAGTGAGAGTTGACAGACAGCTTTATAGTGGAAAAGTGAATTCCAACGGATTGATGTGTTTGAGTCGCCGGAGTTCGGCCGAATGCTTGTGTTGGATGGTTACATTATGCTGACGGAGAAGGATGAATTTATTTATCATGAGATGATGACACATATTCCGATGGCGGTGCATCCATCCGTGAAAAATGTGCTTGTGATCGGCGCGGGAGACGGAGGGATTATCCGAGAGCTGACAAAGTATCCGGAAATTGCACACATTGATATGGTGGAAATCGATGAGCAGGTTGTGGAAGTGTGCAGGAAATATCTTCCACAGACTGCCTGCCGGCTAGATGATCCGAGGGTGGAGATCCATTATGAGGATGGGCTTCGGTTTGTGCGGAGCCGGGAAAATCAGTACGATCTGATCATTGTTGACTCGACGGATCCATTTGGACCGGGCGAAGGACTTTTTACAAGAGAGTTTTATGGAAATTGTAACAAAGCCTTGAAAGAGGACGGAATCATGATCAACCAGCATGAAAGTCCATTTTATGATGAAGATGCTATTTCCTGCCAGAGAATGCACAAACGGATCGTGGAATCTTTCCCGATCAGCAAGGTGTACCATGCGCACATTCCGACCTATCCGTCCGGACACTGGCTGTTTGGATTCGCATCAAAAAAATATCATCCGCTCAGAGACTTAAATGATATTGCATGGAACATGAGAGGAATCTCTTGCAGATATTATACGACGACACTCCACAAGGGAGCGTTTTATCTGCCGTACTACGTAGAGGAGATGTTAGAAAATGTTGAATAAAAATGTAGAAGTATTTATGGCATGTGAAAAGGAAGCACATGAGGCGGACATCGTATTGTTCGGTGCGCCGTTTGATTCGACGACGTCTTACCGGCCCGGCACACGGTTTGGAAGCAGTGCGATCCGCAGAGAATCTTATGGGATCGAGTGCTACAGTCCTTACCAGGACAAAGATTTGGAAGATACGAAGGTGATGGATTGTGGAGATCTGGAGCTTTGCTTTGGAAATACAAAAAAGGCGCTTACGCAGATTGAAGAACAGGCAAAAGAAATCTTAGATAACTCTGCAATCCCATTTATGCTCGGAGGAGAGCATCTTGTGACGCTTGGTGCATTTAGGGCAGTTTTGGAAAAATATCCGGATATCCATATCATTCATTTTGATGCCCATGCGGACTTGCGGGAAGAATATTTAGGAGAGCAGCTTTCGCATGCTTCGGTGATCCGAAGATGCTGGGATCTTGTCGGAGACGGAAGAATTTACCAATTTGGTATCCGTTCCGGTGACCGGGAAGAATTTTATTGGGCAAAAGAGCATGTGACAATGAGAAAATTTGACTTTGAGGGACTTGAGGAAGTGTTGGAGAAACTGGAAGGAACGCCGATTTATTTCACACTGGATCTGGATGTGTTGGATCCATCTGTCTTTCCGGGAACCGGGACACCGGAGCCGGGAGGAGTTACCTTTGATGCACTGAGAAAAGCAGCTGAGAAAGTGTGCAGCCGGGCAAATGTTGTCGCCTGCGATGTAAATGAATTGAGTCCGCACTATGATCCAAGCGGCATCTCAACAGCGGCGGCATGTAAGATTGTAAGAGAAATGTTGCTTGCGCTGAGTAAGTAGAAAAGTTTCCGAAGAAGTTAAACAAAAAATGAAAGAAAAACAAGAGGAAAGAAACAAGGAGGAACAAAAAATGGGTAAAGTGTTGATTGTAGGATGTGGAGGAGTTGCTTCAGTGGCAGTGCATAAATGCTGTCAGAACAGTGAGGTATTTGAAGAGATTTGTCTTGCGAGCAGAACAAAATCAAAATGCGATGCGCTGAAAGAAAAACTCGAAGGAACGACAAAAACAAAGATCACAACTGCACAGGTAGATGCGGATAACGTGGAAGAACTGATTGCACTGATCGAAAAGGAAAAACCGGATGTTGTCTTAAATCTTGCGCTTCCATACCAGGATTTGACGATCATGGATGCATGTCTTGCGACAAAGACACACTATGTAGATACAGCGAACTACGAGCCGGAAGATACGGCAAAATTTGAGTACAGCTGGCAGTGGGCGTACAGAGAACGTTTTGAAAAGGCAGGGATCACAGCACTTCTTGGAAGCGGATTTGATCCGGGTGTGACAAGTGTTTTCTCCGCATATGCATTAAAACATGAATTTGATGAAATCAACTATATCGATATTTTAGACTGCAACGGCGGAGATCATGGGTACCCGTTTGCGACAAACTTCAATCCGGAAATCAATATTCGCGAAGTATCCGCAAAAGGTTCTTACTGGGAAGATGGAAAATGGGTAGAGACAGAGCCGATGGAGATTAAAAGAGTTTACAATTTTGATGGAGTCGGAGAGAAAGATATGTATCTGCTCCACCATGAGGAGATCGAAAGTCTTGCATTAAATATTCCGGGAATCAAGAGAATTCGTTTCTTCATGACATTTGGACAGAGTTATCTGACACATTTAAAATGCCTGGAAAATGTGGGAATGACTTCGATCGAGCCGATCATGTATGAAGGAAAAGAGATCATCCCGTTACAGTTCTTAAAAGCAGTCCTTCCGGATCCTTCTTCACTGGGACCGCGTACAAAAGGAAAGACCAATATCGGATGTATTTTCCAGGGAAAGAAAGATGGAAAGGAAAAGACATATCAGTTATATAATATTTGTGATCATCAAGAATGCTACAAAGAAGTTGGGTCGCAGGCTGTGGCATATACAACTGGAGTGCCGGCGATGATTGGTGCGATGATGATCATGACTGGAAAATGGAACAAACCGGGTGTACATAACATCGAAGAGTTTGATCCAGATCCGTTTATGGATGCGCTCAATACATGGGGACTTCCATGGATCGAATCTCACAATCCAGTGCTGGTGGACTAATGAGCAGCATGGGGAAGGAAGTAGTCTGTACACCATATTTTGTTGTGGATGAGCGAAGACTGCTTCACAATCTTGAGATTTTAAAGCAGGTGGCAGAAGAAAGTGGATGTAAGATCCTTTTGGCGCAAAAAGCATTCTCGATGTTTTCTGTCTATCCGCTTCTTAGAAAGTATCTTTGCGGGACTACGGCAAGTGGTCTTTATGAGGCAAGACTTGGCAAAGAAGAGTTTGGCGGGGAGACACATGTGTTCTCCCCGGCATATCGGGCGGAGGAATTTGACGAATTGCTCCAGTATGTAGATGATCTTGTATTTAACTCTCCGGCACAGGTAAGAAAATATGGGATTCGCGCAAAGAATGCGGGAAAATCTATCGGACTGCGTGTCAATCCGGAGTGTTCCACACAGGAGGGCCATGCCATTTACGACCCATGCGCACCGGGTTCACGGCTTGGAACAACATTAGAAGCATTTGAGGAGGAGCTCGTACCGCTTCTCGATGGAATTCATATGCACACGCTCTGTGAGCAGAACTCGGATGATTTGGAGAAGACGGTCGAAGCGCTGGAGGATAAGTTTGGAAAGTGGCTTCCGCAGATGAAGTGGTTGAATCTCGGAGGAGGACATCATATCACAAGAGCAGATTATGATCGAGAGCGACTTGTGAGGATTATCCGCCGTCTGAGAGAAAAATACCAATTGGAAGTTTACCTGGAACCAGGAGAGGCAGTCGTATTAAATGCGGGAGATCTTGTTGCAAGTGTGATGGAAATCGTGCATAATAATATGGAGATTGCCATACTGGATACATCGGCAGCATGTCATATGCCGGATGTACTGGAGATGCCGTACCGTCCACCGGTACAGAAGTCAGGCAATCCGGGAGAAAAACAATATACTTACCGATTTGCCGGTCCAACCTGTCTTGCAGGAGATGTGATCGGTGACTATTCTTTTGAAAAACCGCTTACAGAAGGAAGCCGTGTGGTATTTGAAGATATGGCGCTTTATACGATGGTAAAGACAAATACGTTCAACGGAATGGCACTTCCATCGATTGTTTTCCGCGATCAAGAAGGAGAAGAACATCTTGTGCGGACATTCGGTTATGAAGATTTCAAAAATAGACTTTCGTAAGATAGATTGTTTTGTTCCACATAAAAGGAAAAGAAAGCCGGGGATGAGATGAAACGTTCAAAACAGATGTCAGAATCCATTGAACTTGGAATTTTGCTTGCTTTGTCAGGCGGATTGATGGATGCCTATTCTTATATTTACAGAGACCATGTATTTGCCAATGCACAAACAGGAAATATTTTGCTATTTGGAATTCAGTTGGCGGAGAAGAACTGGACGGCAGCGCTGCATTATCTGTTTCCAATCAGTGCTTTTGTGGTTGGAATCGCATTGGCAGATATCGTACGCATGAAGACAGATGAGAAGAATTTTCATTGGCGCCAGATTTGTGTGCTGATAGAGGCATTTGTCCTTATTTGTGTTGCATTTTTTCCACAGAGCATGAACACAGTTGCAAACAGTCTAATTTCGTTTGCGTGTGGAATCCAGGTGGAAAGTTTTCGTAAAATTCACGGGCAGGGAATTGCCACAACGATGTGTATCGGAAATTTGAGGAGTGCTACACAGAATCTTTGTGAATATTGGAGTACAAAAAATTGGAAGGCAGTGGAGAAGGGAATGCTCTATTATGGGATTATTATTTGTTTTGTGATGGGAGCTGTGCTTGGAAATGCTTGTATCAGATATCTGCATGGAAAAGCGATTCTCGTCAGTGCGGGACTTCTTGCAGCAGCCTTTCTTCTGATGTTTGTCGACAAAGAGAAAGAAGAAAAGGAAGCGGCTTCGCATAGAAAAGTATATAGAAAATAAAAGTGTGCTTCGCAGGAGAATCCATGAGATTAACCTGTGAGGCACACTTTTTTATTATAGAGAAATACTCTTTTAAAATTATCGCTCAGATGGAATATGACGCTTAATCGCTTCAAAGCTCTCACTGCTGATCACATGTTCAATCCGGCATGCATCTTCGGAAGCGATTTCCTCGGATACACCTAGTTTCACAAGCCAGTCAGTCAGAAATTCATGGCGTTCATAGATCATCTCTGCAATCTCGCGCCCAGAATCTGTCAGGAAAATGAAACCGGCTTCTGACACAGTAATATGCTTCTTCTCACGAAGATTTTTCATAGCGACACTGACACTGGATTTTTTGAATCCCAGTTCGTTTGCGATATCGACAGAGCGTACAACCGGGAGCTTTTTACTTAGAACAAGAATGGTTTCCAAGTAATTTTCTGCAGACTCATTTCCAAAAGTTCTCAAAATCTTCGCCTCCTTTTCCAAATAGAAATTTATTTTTGCTTTAAAAAAATTACATGAAACTGAAAGTAGTATAACATAGTGGCGAAAAAAATACAAATAAATACTGAGGAGGAGCGAAGCTGTCACGGAGATCAATAAAATGAAAAATAAAACAAAAAAGTAATTGACAACTAATAGTAATTAGATTATACTAATCAACAGATGAAAATGTTTATCAATTTCAACAGAGAAAGAAGATGATAATATGCCGCTGACGATGGTAAGTGTAAATGAACCGAACACGATCATAAGAATCGGGGGGAAAAGAAGAAACACGTCGATTTCTTGAAAATCTTGGATTTGTTCCGGGCGGGGTTGTGACAGTCATTTCTACAAATGGAGGAAATATGATTGTTGAGATCAAAGGTGCCCGAATCGCGATTGGGAAAGATATGGCGAATAAAATTATTGTTTAAAACACTGCGAGACAAACAATCGTCATAGAAGCGCAGAATAAAACAGATTTAGAAAATAAGATCTGATAGAAAGGAATGAGAAAAATTATGAACACATTGAACAGAATACCTTGCGGCAAGACGGTGAAGGTAAAAAAGCTGACAGGGGAGGGACCGGTCAAGCGCAGAATTATGGATATGGGAATTACAAAAGGGGTAGATGTTTTTGTGAGAAAGGTAGCGCCTCTTGGAGATCCGATTGAAGTGACGGTCAGAGGATATGAATTGTCGCTGAGAAAAGCAGATGCCAGATGATAGAAGTAGAATAATTTTTTTTGCCCACTGGTTAGTGAATGCTAACGAAAGAAAGGTGAAACAAACAAAGAAAATTAGTAAAAAAGGAATAAGAAAAAAGGAGAAGTAGTATGTCAGTAAAAATAGCACTTGCAGGGAATCCAAACTGCGGAAAGACAACGTTGTTTAATGCACTGACAGGTTCCAACCAATTTGTCGGGAACTGGCCGGGAGTTACGGTAGAAAAAAAAGAGGGGAAGTTAAAGGGACATAAAGATGTTGTGATCATGGACTTGCCGGGAATTTATTCTTTATCCCCATATACACTGGAAGAAGTTGTGGCAAGAAATTATCTAATCGGGGAGCGTCCGGATGCAATTTTAAATATTGTGGATGGAACGAATATTGAGAGGAATCTGTATCTTTCCACGCAGCTGATGGAACTTGGAATTCCGGTTGTGATGGCAGTCAATATGATTGATGTGTTGGAGAAGAATGGCGATCGTATCCATATTCAGGAGCTCAGCAAAAAACTTGGATGTGAGGTTGTTGAGATTTCTGCATTGAAAGGAACCGGCATCAAGAAAGCAGCAGAGAAAGCGGTGGGACTTGCACGGCAGAACAAAGCGGTGGTGCCTGTACATGAGTTCTCCAAAGAAGCAGAGCTGATCATTAGAAAAGTAGAAGAAAAGCTAACCGGAATTGTAGAAGAACAACAGAAACGTTTCTTTGCAATAAAACTGTTAGAAAGAGATGATAAGATTGGATCTCAGATGGAACGCGTTCCGGATGTCAGCACAGAAATCCAGGAAATGGAGAACGTGTTTGATGATGATACAGAGAGCGTGATCACCAATGAACGATATACGTATATTTCCTCTATCATTGGATCTTGTGTGACGAAAGGATCTAAGGAAAAATTGACAACTTCCGATAAGATTGACCGTATCGTGACAAACAGATGGTTGGCATTGCCGATTTTTGCGGCAGTGATGTTTCTTGTCTACTATGTATCTGTGACGACAGTAGGAACGTGGGCGACAGATTGGGCAAATGACGGTGTATTCGGAGATGGATGGAGCTTTTTTGGAATCTCGGTTCCGGGTGTTCCGGTTCTTGTAGAAAGTGCGTTAAATGCAATCGGTTGTGCAGACTGGCTGCAGGCATTGATTCTGGATGGAATTGTTGCCGGTGTAGGAGCGGTTCTTGGTTTTGTTCCACAGATGCTTTGTGCTCTTTATTTTCCTTGCATTTTTAGAAGCGTGTGGATACATGGCGAGAGTTGCATTTATTATGGATAGAATTTTCCGCAAGTTTGGCTTATCCGGAAAATCATTTATCCCGATGCTGATCGGAAGTGGATGCGGAGTTCCTGGGATCATGGCATCTAGGACAATCGAAAACGACAGAGATCGAAAAATGACAATTATGACAACAACTTTTATCCCATGTGGAGCAAAGCTTCCAATTATTGCACTGATTGCAGGGGCGCTCTTTGACGGTGCCTGGTGGGTAGCGCCGAGTGCTTACTTTGTGGGAATTGCGGCGATTATTTGCTCTGGAATTATTCTGAAAAAGACAAAGATGTTTGCGGGTGATCCGGCTCCGTTTGTTATGGAACTTCCTGCATATCATATGCCGACAGTCGGAAATGTGTTGAGAAGCATGTGGGAAAGAGGATCTTCTTTTATCAAAAAAGCGGGAACGATTATTTTGCTATCGACCATCGTACTGTGGTTTTTGATGAATTTTGGATGGAGTGACGGCTCTTTTGGAATGTTGGAAGCAGAACAGCTTGACAGCAGTATCCTTGCGAAGATAGGAAGTGTGATCGCACCAGTATTTGCACCGCTTGGATGGGGAGACTGGAAGATGGCAGTTGCAGCAGTAACGGGTCTGATTGCAAAAGAAAATGTAGTAGGACTTGTGATTTTGTTTGGATTTGCGGAAGTAGCAGAAGATGGAGCAGAGATATGGGGCGCACTTGCAGGAAGCATGACAGCAGTTGCGGCATATTCTTTCCTGGTATTCAATCTGCTTTGCGCTCCTTGCTTTGCAGCGATGGGAGCGATCAAAAGAGAGATGAACAATGCAAAATGGTTTTGGTTTGCAGTCGGTTATCAGACATTGTTGGCGTATGTTGTTTCTCTCTGTGTTTACCAGATTGGAACTTGGATTACTACCGGAACATTTGGTATCGCCACAGCAGTCGCATGTTTACTTGTGATTGGATTTATGTATCTGCTTGTACGTCCATATAAAGAAAGTAAGACACTTCATGTCAATATGAAAGCAATGGCAGGTGCAAAATAGAAATAAGAAAGACTGCCGGTTCGGAGGAGTTCTCTGAGGCAGTCTTTTTTCATAGGAAAGAGATAGATTATAAACTGAAAAATTATTAAAAAGGAGGAAGGAATATGGGAACAATTGTTGCAGGAATGATCGTTGTAGGGTTAGTAGCGCTCGCAGTGAGAAGCATGGTAAAAGATAAGAAAAATGGAAAATCACTTCACTGTGGCGGATGTTGATAAACATTGTGGTGGGCACTGCCATTAGAGAGAAATAGTTTTCATTTTGGAAAGGACGGTATGAGCCAAAACATGACAGGACAGATTAAAAAAGTAAATGAGACAGGCAACTATCGGCGGACAAAGATGAAAAAAGAGATGGTTCTTCAGAAACTTCGGGAGCAAGGCTGCCGGATTACGCAACAGAGGCAAATACTTTTGGATATTATATTGGAAGAAGACTGTTCTTCCTGCAAGGAAATTTTTTACCGGGCATCTAAGCTTGATCCGGGAATTGGGACGGCAACGGTATATCGTCTTGTCAATAAGCTGGAGGAGATTGGTGCGATCAGCAGGAAGAATATGTATAAAATTGCCTGCGATGAGGAAAATGGCAGCAGAGAAGTATGCAGAATTGAGATGGAGGATCATACTGTACGGTACCTGTCATCAAAAAACTGGAATGAAGTGATTCTTGCAGGGCTGAAAAGCTGTGGATACATCGGAACGCAAAAAGTAAAAGCAGTTGTGATTGAGTCTTGTGTTTGAGACTGATCGTGATAGGACTTTAAAAGATAAAATTTCTCAATAACAGAAAAATAATGGAAATTATCCGCAGGCAGGATTATAATGACAAAAATATTGTAGGAGGGAAGAGGCAGATGAAAAACCATAGATTTTGGGCATGGGCAATGGTCGCATGTCTGTTCATGACACTCTACACAGGCTACAAACATAAATAAATCTAGGAGGGATAAAAATGTTAGATTGTTTTAAATGTATTAACATGAAGAAAACAGGAATCTTTGCGGCAGGAGTTTTGTTTGGTACAGCAGGAGTAAAGCTGCTTGCGAGTAAAGATGCGAAGAAAGTGTATACAAACTGTACCGCAGCAGTACTCAGAGCAAAAGAATGTGTGATGAAGACAGCAACAACAATCCAGGAGAATGCAGAGGATATTTACGAGGAAGCAAAGGAGATTAACGCAAAACGTGCTTCGGAAGAAGAGGAAGACGTATTTGAAGAGGTCGAAGAAGTTGCGTCGGAAACTTGTACTGATGATGAAACGAAGAGAGAACTCTAATTGCAGAGAACAGGATGGAATTAACAGAGAGAACACTTGCGGATTTCTTGCCAAAAGGCGAACAGGATCAGCAGGTGTTTCCTTTTAGTTGTTCTACATATGGAAAAGGGGTAAACAGTGAGATTTAAGATAAAACATGAAATAGAGGGACGAATGCGGGTGCATTTTCTGGGAAGTACAATGACATACCGACAGGCGGATACATTACTTTATTATCTGGAAAATAAAAGTGAAGTAATCTCTGCGAAAGTATACGAGCGCACTGGGGATGCGGTCATTCGTTACAAAGGGAGAGCGACGTAGAATATTGGAAATGCTGCGTAGCTTTTGTTATGATAAGGTAGTTGTTCCGAATGAAGTACTTGAGACATCAGGCAGGGCACTGAATGCAGCATATCAGGAAAAAATTATAGATAAAATTTTATTCCGATGGATGCGTAAGTGGTTTCTGCCTTATCCGATGACGGCACTGTATACGGCTGCAATGTCTGTCAAATATATTTATCAAGGATTAAAAATACTGTGTAAAGGAAAAATAGAAGTTCCGGTTCTTGATGCGACTGCCATCGGCGTTTCGATTCTGAGAAATGACTTTGACACAGCATCTTCCATTATGTTTTTCCTTTCTATCGGAGAATTGCTGGAGGAGTGGACACATAAAAAAGTCTGTGGATGACCTTGCGCGTATGATGTCGCTCAATGTAGAAAAAGTATGGATAAAAAAGAATGATCAGGAAATCCTTGTTGCGGCATCAACCGTAAAAAAAGGAGATTTAATCGTTGTACATATGGGAAACGTTATCCCGTTTGACGGTACTGTAATAGAAGGAGAGGCTATGATTAATCAAGCTGCGTTGACTGGAGAGTCTGTTCCAGTAAGAAGAAGCAGTGAAGATTCTGTCTATGCCGGAACGGTATTGGAAGAAGGAGAGATTACCCTGCGTGTGGAGAAGACTGGTGGTTCGAGCAGATTTGAAAAAATCGTGACGATGATTGAAGCATCCGAGAAGTTAAAGTCTTCGCTGGAAGGAAAGGCAGAACATTTGGCGGATCAGTTGGTTCCATATACGTTTGCAGGCACAGGACTAGTATACCTTCTGACAAGAAATGTGACAAAGGCGCTCTCGGTACTGATGGTAGATTTTTCCTGCGCGATGAAACTGGCAATGCCGATCTCAGTACTATCAGCTATTCGTGAGGCGAGCAAATATCATCTGACTGTAAAAGGCGGAAAGTACCTAGAAGCTGTTGCAGAAGCAGACACGATTGTTTTTGATAAGACAGGAACACTCACAAAAGCTCATCCGACGGTTGTGGATGTCATATCGTTTAATGGAGATGATCCGGATGAACTGTTAAGAGTGGCGGCATGTATGGAAGAGCACTTTCCACATTCCATGGCCAAAGCGGTTGTGTATGCGGCCAAGAAGCGGAATCTGGAACATGAAGAAATGCATTCCAAAGTAGAGTATATGGTAGCCCATGGAATCTCAACAGAGATTGAAGGAAAGCGAGCGGTGATAGGAAGCTATCATTTTGTATTTGAAGATGAGAAGTGTCGGATTCCAGAAGGAAAAGAAGAACTTTTTGAGAGTCTTTCCGGGGAATACTCACATCTCTATCTCGCGATGGAACAGGAGCTTGCAGCAGTGATCCGCATCGAAGATCCTCTGCGGGACGAAGCAGTGGAAGTGATCCGCCTGCTAAAAGAGGAGGGGATTGCAAATATTGTTATGATGACTGGGGACAGTGAACGGACAGCAGCTTCCATTGCGAAAAGAGTGGGCGTGGATGATTATGATTCGGAGGTGCTTCCGGAAGAGAAAGCGAGATTTGTGGAGAAGGAGAGAGCAAAAGGAAAGAAAGTTATTATGATTGGAGATGGCATCAATGATTCTCCGGCGCTGTCAGCGGCAGATGTCGGCATTGCAATCAGTGACGGCGCAGAGCTTGCAAGGGAGATTGCGGACATTACAATCAGTGCAGATAACTTGTATGAACTTGTTTGTTGAAGAGACTCAGTGACAGATTGATGCAGCGGATTGGAAGAAATTATCGACTGATTGTTGGAATTAACGCTGCACTCATTGCCCTTGGAGTGGCAGGAATTCTGCAGCCGACAGCCTCTGCATTGTTTCATAATACATCAACACTATTCATTGGGCTGGATAGTATGAAAAATTTAATGGAATAGCATATCAAAAAGCGTGTGAGAGATAAGAAGTATCCTGCTGTCTGTACAGATGGCAGGATACTTCTTCTTTTTTTAACGGAAAGATTATTGAGAAAAATAGATCAATAAAAAGTATTGACGAATCAACTTGAATTA